>Ga0153923_100026_pt1 | contig 94800 bp, 94 predicted proteins | sample TSNJ007MetaG_FD_104682 | JGI IMG/M metagenome (GOLD analysis project Ga0153923, IMG submission 104682) | Attine ant fungus gardens microbial communities from New Jersey, USA - TSNJ007 MetaG | ecosystem: Host-associated > Fungi > Mycelium > Unclassified | place: USA: New Jersey, Brendon T. Byrne...
TCTCACCTCTCCACGATCGTAATAGTATATGGGCTCATGTCTAGACCAGACCAGCGTACCCTTAGGGCTGATTCTTGCGCAATGCTCGTCCGCAATAGCTTGCCGCGCAGGCTCTCCAATTGAGGATCATCCGCAAGTACATAACGGATTAGCAACTGGCATTCATCGGATCCGTTGCTGTTCTCAGGAGCCTGCTCTTGCACAGTAATCTCTGAATGAAAAAACTGCACCCACAGATCGACAGCATCTGGTGTGCGTGCCCATCTTGTTAATTCCTCCTCGGTAAAAGCTTCTGCAGTAAACGTAAAGCTTCCCCGCTCGGCTAGCGCACTGAACACAGGCTTCCACAGTTCAACGACTTCCGCCCATGGAATACCTTTAGGAATATATTGAGCATTCTCAGCATAGAGCTCATCTTCAAGTTCATCTATTACTATATCCGGGATAAAACCAACCTCTTGCTCCTCCCAAGCCCAAGGAAGTGGATAGACAAAATCCTGATTCGGAGCAAACAATCCGCCGAGCAGCAGTTCAAAGCTGTCACCGCTTGGCAGCCCCTCTTCTTTAACCCATTCCTCCCATACATGCGTACGGAAATTAAAGCCGGCGGCTCCCCAGAATAGTTCAGGAAAGTTCAATCTTAAGTTGGTCTCCACCTCGAAAATATTCAAGACTATCTCAGCCAGCTCATCGTGTACACGCCTTGAGAGCTCGACTCGTTCAGAAAGAATACGGATCTCATTAAAGTCGATCACATCCTTCTCGTCATTGGCTAGCCGGGCCAGAGAACGATGAATATTATCAAAATGCTTGCGTTCCTCATCGAATTGCTGATGAATTTCTTCAAGTCGCTGATGCCGGGCCACTCCGAATTCACTAAAAATATGCTTCGGGTTACGGCGCAATGCATTCCGGTATTCCTGCTGCTCATGAGTCATCTTTCGAACCCGGGAGATAAGCTCATTCACATCCTGAAGCGCCCGAGTTACACGTCCATGCTTAATATGCATCTGAATCTCGAGCAGCTTGATGCTGATCTGGAACTCTTCGATAATCTCATGACTCATAAAAATAAGCTCCATGGCATATTCGGAGAGACGATAGATTGTTCTGCCGCTCTCTTCCCAGCTACTGCGGGTCGCATCCTCATCCACCATGAAATACTTATATTTCTGTACAGACATTTGCCGAGCCGCATCATCATAATAATAGGATTCAAAATCCCCACCATTTCCGCTCCAGAGCAGGCCGTCTACTAAACGTTCTACGGATTCGGTAGTCCCGAGATTCGCAATATTGAACCGTTCCAATGCATTCCAAGCCAACGCTATTATATCTTCCTTGGATCTTCTCTCATTGGATTCTAGCTCCAAATAATAGACTTGCAACAAGATGCTTAAAGATACCATTTCTTTGTACGGTTGGATTTCGCCAAGGTTCATCCCAGCCCCCAGATTCCATAGGGGATTCAATCGTTTATTTCGTTCGCCAAAATCCGACCAATTCATCTTTCTGCCATCCTCACCAAATAAAAATAAAACCCGTATACATCCGTATAGGGTTCTGAAGTACGCGAATATATGTTTCTATTATATCAATTCATCGAAGGTTGTGCTATTTATTGTTAAACAAAATCTTATAAGGACGGAGACAATTAAATGCCCCCGTCCCTACTATATCATTTTGTTACTACTTCACAGATCCGAGCATCCCTTGCACAAATTGTTTCTGCAGCAAGAAGAAGATTAATACTGTCGGCAATGTAGTGATAACTATGGAAACCATAATCATGCCATAATCTGGGTTATAAGACGAAGCTAACGATGACACGATCAAAGGCAGTGTTTTCTTATCCTGACTTTGGAGTGCAATCAACGGCCACAGGAAGTTATTCCAATTACTCATGAATGTAATAATCGCTGCTGCCGCATAGGTTGGTTTCATGGTTGGCATATACACTTTTGTGAATAATCTCAATTCACCCAGCCCATCCACACGACCTGCTTGCAGCAATTCTCGCGGGAAGGATTTGGTATTCTGCATAAAAAAGAAAATCATAAACGCGGTTGTAATGGTAGGCAGAATAACTGCTACAGGCGTGTTCAAAATTCCAAATTTACTGAACATCCGGAACAGTGGAATCATGATCGCTGCAAACGGCATCATCATGGAGAGCATTAGAATACCAAACAGGCGATCTTTACCTTTCGTCCGATAAATCTCAAATCCATACCCTGCGATCGAGCTAAGCAGCAATGTTAGGAGGGTACCCACGACCGCGATCAGAGCAGAATTCCAGAACGCCTGGCCAAGGTTGGTCGAGCCGAATAAATGACTTACATTATCGGAAAAGCTTGAGCCAAACGAGAATTTTCCTTTTACTATATCCGAAGAAGTATTCGTCATCCCAATAAGCATCCATACAAAAGGAAATAGAGAAATGACAGACGCTATGATTAAAAAGAAATGAATGACTGATTTATTTAGCTTGCTCAATCTTTTTCGCCTCCCACCTTAAGTTGAAGAAATGCCAACACAGCTACCATGATTACAATGGCATAGGAGACTGTAGCCGCATAACCAAAGTTAGGAGTATATACGAACGATAGATTATAGATATAATTCGATATCGTCATTGTCGAGTTACCCGGTCCACCATTGGTAATATTAACGACCTCATCAAATAATTGCAGCGTACCATTCGTTGAGATAATTGCTGTAAACAAAATAATTGGTTTCAACATTGGTGTAGTGATACTGAAGAACTGCCGAGTCTTTGAAGCTCCGTCAATAGAAGCCGCCTCATACACACTAGGATCAATATTTTGCATAGCAGATAAATAGAAAATCATGTTGTAACCCGTCCAACGCCATGTGATTGCTAGAATAATAACAATACGGGCCCAAAGTGGGTCAGTGAGCCATCCAACAGGCTCACTCACTAAATGAATGGACATAAGCATACGGTTGAGAATACCGTCTACAGAGAATATGCTTTTGAACAAGACTGCATAAGACACCAATGAGGTTACACACGGGAGAAAAATCGCCGTACGATAAAACCCCTTAAAGCGCAAACCAGGCATATTAAGAAAATAGGCAATGATTAAGCCCAAGAACAACATAATTGGCACCTGAATAACCAGGTATAATAAAGTATTCGAGACCGCTTGTCTAAACATAGGGTCGGAGAATAGACGCACATAGTTTTTGAGCCCTACAAAACTGTACACAGTCCCTTTCCCTGATTGAAATGATAACAGTAATGATTGAATCATGGGATAGAAGCTAAACAGCATTATGATCAGTGAAGGCCATAATACGAACTGCCATCCCGCGATAGTAGATTTATTCCACTTTTTCTCCATATCCTATCCCCACCTGCTAACTTTATATTTATTGCACCTGTTGTTCGAACAATTTTTGGATGTTAGCTAAGCTTTGCGTCAAATCCGCGCCATTCAGAATGTTTGGCAATTCATTTTTAAGTGCATCTTTTGCTTCCTGTGTATACATTCCCAGAGAAATCCCCGGAACTTCTGTAGACCATTTCGTGAAATCGCTGTAGATAGCTTGACCACCAAAGAACTCTGAGGTTTGACCATAAGCCTCACTGGAGAATGCCGGAATAAAGGAACCCACACCGCCATTTTCGGTCAAGAATCGCTCGTAGAATTCACTGCTGGAGCCCACTGTTTTGGACAGGAAATCAATCGCAAGATCTTTATTAGCTGAGCCATCAAGCACGAACCAGCTGGAACCGCCTTCATTCGATGCATTAACACCACCATCAATTCCCAATCTTGGCGTTGGCGCTACTTTCCATTTACCACTTTGATCTTTAGCGTCCATGATAGATGATACCTGCCACACTCCCGATACTACTGTAGCTACATCACCAGCATTAAAGCTGCCTACAAATTCACTCCAGCCTGTAACAGGCTTAGCAATCCCGGAATCAGAAATCGCTTTGTATACACGAAGGGTCTCTGTCATTACAGGGTTATTAACAAAGTTTCCTTTATTGTCAGGTGTGATGTACCACGATCCACCCGATTGCAGAAGAATGGAGGTTAAGGCTTCATCATTTGGATTAATGGTCGCCATGTATTTGCCCGTCTTTTCTTTTACAATTTTACCGATTTCAATATAACGATCCCAAGTGATATTCTGTAAGTCTGCATCCGTAAAACCCGCTTCCTCCAGATAATCCGAGCGGTAGAACATACCTGTTGAACCAATATCAAAAGGAACACCATACATTTTACCGTCTACCTTAAGTGCATCGACCTTGTATGGAGAGAATTGAGTGTAATCAATCTTGTCACCAAAATCTGCGAAGGTATTTGGATATGCGTTTACATATTTTTGAATATTAGGATCATTTACCAGAATAATATCTGGAAGACCGTCTTTAACATCTGCTGCCAGATTAGTATTCAGCTTTTGTTCCAAGTCCGTTTTGGCCATTTCAACAACCTCTAGCTCAAAATCAGGATTTTCTTTTTTGTAAAGATCTTCAGCGATCTTTAAAGCTGCACCATTAAAGGAAGGGTCCCAGGCCCAAGCGATCACTTTTTTCTTAGTAGTACCGCTTTCATTTTTCTCCGCTGAATTTGATGACCCGCAAGCAGCGAGTACCGTTACTGTCATTGATACTAAGAGCAATACTGATAACCATTTTTTCAATTTCTACAACCCCTTTTGACTTTGTATGTAAGCGGTTCATTCTTTAACGCTTGAACCTAATTTTAGAGAATTCAAAATGATAAGTATAATAATCATTCGTTCTTTCTTAGTAGTAATTATTGTTCATTTAATAAATGTTATTTTTTTCCTAGTAAAAATTATGGTCGATAGCACTTTTTATTTGTATATAGCTTTTCAAACCAGATCCCATACCGTAATATGAAAGATTGTTATATGATGAGAAAAATACAACAAGAGAAATAACGGGGTGTCCTACTATGAACAATAACGTTTCAACCTATCGGGTGATGATCGTAGACGATGAAGCCATCCTTCGAACGGGGATTATGCATTTATGTAACTGGAGCAAATATGGAATTGAAATCGTTTCCCAGGTCTCAAATGGCCAAGATGCGCTCGACCATATCGAATCCACACGTCCACATGTCGTCATCACCGATATTGTGATGCCAGTTATGGATGGAATAGAATTCTCAAAAATCATGAAAGTGAAATATCCGGAAATTAAAATTATCGTATTAAGCAGCTACAGTGAATACGATTATGTTCGGGAAGTCTTTAAATACGGCGTTACTGATTATTTACTCAAACCGAAAGTCTCTTCTGCTGAGCTTATAACTTTAATCCAGACATTGTGTGGTTCAGTGAACTTACAAACATCCGGTTATATTCGTCCTAATCTGGACATTTCGTTGATCCTTGCCCAATGGCTTGAACATGATTCGTTACCAAATGAAGAATCTATAGACTTGCTCACAAAATATTTTCGAGGAAATTGCTTTATGCTGGCAAAAGCCAGCAACAGCTTACTTCTGTCCAGAACAGAGTGGAGTCAAAACCAAATGGAGGAGCTCCTTCTTTCATTGGCAAAGCAACATTTATCTAATAACTTAACCTATTCTTTTATATTCCTTAAGACAGAATTTCTAATTCTCCTAAACTATGAGGAGACTGCAGCTCAAAATATAACGACATCAATTCAATCATTAGCTGAGGCCGTGAAAGAAAAGCTTCTGTATATCTCATTTATTCTTTCCAATCCATTTTCCGGTTTAGAACAGATTAAGGAAGCGCATTTGCGATTAACACCGTACCTTGGCAAACTGATCTATTTCCCAACACAAGTAGTAGTTCCGGAAAATGCAATTCTCATTCCTAGCGAAAAGGTATCTTTCGACCTGAATCAGTTTACTTCATTGTTACGGATTTTGGCTATAGATGACGCCAGAGAACAATTGAAAGCGTTTTTTCTAAAAATCTTATCTACACAGGACTATGACGAATATAGCTTGAAACGTTTATGTCAAAATCTCATCTATACGGCAATGAGTACACTTGAGCATATTAAGCAGCCCATTTCTGAGCTTGGTTCGTCCAGACTAAAGTTATTTAAAACCATTGATTTAGCTTATAGCATCAATGAATTAGAGAGTATTTTGATACAATTCCTAGATGCACTGAAATCCAGTATGAAACAAACAGATCAACAATCGATGATTCTGCACCAGATTTATGAATACGTCAACAAACATTATGCTAATGAAATCTCATTATCAGAAATGGCAAATACCTTGCATCTTAACTATAGTTACCTCTCCTCTTATTTCAAACAGCGAACGCAAGAGAATTTAACTACATATATCAGCAGGGTGCGAATAGATAAAGCGAAAGAACTGCTGCTGGACCCTAATTTAACCGTATCAGAAATCAGCCGTTTAACCGGATTCTCAGAACATAATTATTTCTCGAAGGTATTCAAAAAAATGACTGGAAAGACTCCTGTGGAGTTCCGTACTCAAATCTCCCAGTAAAGACAGGTGAACGGCTTGCTTCGTAAGAATAGTATCTTTATCAAAATTCTAATCCTTATGTTAATGGGGATTCTTGTAATCTCCTTCATCCTTACCATGGCCTCCTCGAAAATTTCAGAGCGGATTCTACTAAATCAAGTCGTCCAGAATTCATCCGCCAATATGAATTTGGTAAAGAATGATTTACTGCGATACAATGACCAGGTTGTGAATACGATGCTGCAGATAAACAGTAGTGTTGAATTTAAAAATTATATTACCAAGCCGGCTCTGACCTCGCTTGAGCATACCAATCTGGTTATGAGTCTTGGAAGATATATTGATATCTACAAAGATTACCTCAGTCCCGACAACTCCCATATCATTGTTTCGGCAATGCCGGGAAAAGGAGGACGCCATTATTCAAGCAATAACTTGAAATGGGATAAAATACCGGATGAAATCGTATCGGATTATATGACGATTAATGGAGTTATCCCCAATCGAATTCAATATCATAGCAGTTCAGATCTTTTCAAAGAAACTGTACCCTATAAAAACTATATTTTTGCTACGAAACCTTTGGTGGATAGTGCTTCCGGTTCAATGTACGGATATACAGCCGTTGTTATGGACGAGCTTAACATCTATCTTAAATACAGCCCCTACATTTCGGAAGGCATTCATATCTCGCTTATCTCAGCAGAGGGTACGATTCTCTCCAGCAGCAATAAGGCTTCCATTAGCACGTATAATTCCGTTCTTCTATTGAATGCCATGAACGCTGTGGAGCAAGGAGGTATCGTCACAAATTCAGAAAATAAACAAACCTATATTTCGTATTTCCTTCCGGAGTTTAATGCCTACATTATGGAGGAGGTTGATCAATTAACTGCATTTGCGCCGCTATATACAATCTCAAACGAAATCATCAAGGTAGTTAGCATTGTACTGGTGATTAGCATGTTGTTTGTCTATTGGCTTAGTAAACGAATCATTCAGCCCCTGAATCAGTTAGTCAATACGATGAAAACGTCCAAAGGGGACAGTCTGAAATTGCATCCCTTGCAGGAAGATGGCAGCTACGAGACTAATGTATTAACCAAAGCCTACAATCATCTGATTAGAGAAATTGACCGGTATACCGAAAGAGTTGTCTACGAACAGCAGGAACGCCGGAAGGCAGATCTCAATGCTCTGCAAATGCAAATCAACCCTCACTTCCTGTATAATACGCTGAGTTCGATCAAATATTTAGCCAACATGCATCGGACCCAACAGGTGGATCAAACGATCGATAGCCTCATCTCCATGCTTCAGAATACCTTAGGATCTACAGAGGACATGATTACTGTAAAACAGGAGATAGAGACTTTAAAGCATTATGTATTTATCAATCAGATCAGATACGGTGATCAAATCGGTGTCCACTTTGAGATTTCTGAAGACAGTACGGAGCTGTTGGTCCCCAAGCTGATCATCCAGCCTTTTGTGGAAAACGCGTTTTTCCATGCTTTCCCTGGATACGTCAGCGGCAATATTCAAATCTTCATCTCCCAGCGGGATGAGCATTTAATCATCGAAATTATGGACGATGGTATAGGGATGCCGAACGCTCTTGAGCAGGTGAATGTAAGCAAAAAACATCATTTATCAGGGATTGGCATCCAGAATGTTCATGATCGAATTCAGCTGCTCTTTGGATCACCTTATGGTATCCACATTGAAAGCGAGCCAGGTTATGGCACAGCCATAAAAATAATCATCCCTGCTGCGAAATATAGTTCATGATCAAAAAAGGGCTGCCCCAAAAGCCATGAAATGGCTGAATGGGACGCCCCGTTTTAATAACTACTGAGAAACGCTTGGAGAATACGCCATGCAATACTGCTCTAATGTACTATTGGGTAAGGGGATAACCTTAACCGTGCGGAATTGATAATGCTCATAGATGGGAAGATTACTTAGCGTCTGTGTCTCTAAGGTGCATAATGCATTCTTCTCGCGGCACTCGGCGAGCAGCGGCATCATAATCTTTGATACATATCCTTGCCCACGGTAACGTTCTTGCACTACAAGCATATCCAAATGCATATACTTCCGATCACCAAACATCGATAACCATAAGGAGCTCATACTGCGCAAAGTGGCTAACCCTCGAATAAATCCTCGCACACCAATGATACGGCAAATCGGTAAACACTTGAGAATCGCCAGCCCAATTTGTTTCATATAGTTGACGTTCGAAATCAATGTCCCGCTCTGACGCTCCGAATGGAACACCAAGGCGACAGCTTCATAATTTGTTGACGTCGTTAGTAAATCCGAATAAGGATACAACATCTCAATATAACGATGAAAAAAAATGTTTAATACGCGGAGTCTGGTTGTTTCATCAGGCAAAATATGCTTATACAGTGGATCATCCTTTGCGAAGGCTTCTGCCAGAACGCTGGCGGCTTTCGGAATGTCCTGCCGATGAATTTTAATTAATGAACTACAAATAGTTCCACCTCATTTAGTTTACTTTCGCGATAGGCTCGGTTAGTGAACAAGCCATTCAAGAATATTATAACTGGTTCAGTCAAGCCCTCATTTAAGGCGATGAACTTCGATATGGCACGATGGTTCTATTGTCATTTCTTCATTGAATGAGATATGATTAAAAAGATTACAAAAATACTGGGAGGAAAAATGGAAGATATTATACTGTGGCTTAAATACTTGTTTCTAGGGTTTGTTCAAGGGGCAACTGAGCCAATCCCCGTTTCCTCGAGCGGCCATTTGATCATCGCACAGAAATTGCTAGGCTTAAAACAGAATGGGCTATCCTTTGAAATCCTAACAAATACGGCTTCTCTAATTGCGATTTGCTTTATTTTCCGCAAAGATATCGGAAGATTGATCACTGGATTCGTTCAATTTATTCTGACCCGCAAAGAGGAATATAAGTCAGATTTTATGTTCTCTTTGTACATTATCATTGGCACCATGCCTGCGGTTATCGTAGCCTTGTTCTTTAAGGACCAAATTGAGGAGATCTTCTCGTCAGTACACACCGTGTCCATCGCCTTGCTGGTAACCGGGGTTGCTTTATGGTTAATTCGTAATCTTCGCGGTCGTAAACAAGATGGGGATTTAAAAGCAAAGGATGCAGTCATAGTCGGACTTGCCCAAGCTGTAGCTCTTATTCCTGGGATAAGTCGCTCAGGCGCAACGGTCATCTCTTCCATTGCTGTGGGAATGAAGCAAGAAACTGCTTTACGCTTTTCTTTTATGCTGTATATTCCAATCAGTCTGGGCGGACTTGTTATGGGGGCATCTGATATTGCCAGTGACCCGAACCGAGCGCAACTAGCAATTCCATACTTAATTGCATTTATTACTACACTAGTCGTTACGTATTTTTCTATGCGCTGGTTTATGGGGATTATGGCTAAAGGTAATTTGAAGTACTTCTCTTATTACTGCTTCTTGGCTGGGATACTACTCCTTATCTTCATGTAAGTACATGATTTCAAACAAAAACCCTCATGACAATCTCTGGGATTACAGAGAGCATGAGGGCTTTTCATCCTATTTTAAGAGGGATATTACTTCACCACTCGACCGAATCTTGCCGATTCTAGGGAAAATCGTTTTACACACATAGTCATGCTCTTCTTTCGTAGAAGCAGTCATTGCATCTTCCACAAAAACTTGGTTGTAACCAAGCTGATAAGCTTCTCTAGCTGTCGTATCCACACCTATGGATGTAGAAATACCACACAAGACAATTGTATCTATACCACGACGCCGTAGCTGTAAATCAAGATCCGTTCCGAAGAATGCCCCCCACTGACGTTTAGATATCACATGTGCGTTTTTGAAGTCAGATAATTCAGGTACCAAGGTATCCCAACCTTCTGGAATGGATCCTGCATTCATCTTCAGATCTGTTTGAGGTCTTAACATATCCTGTCCATCTAACGAGGATACTCTTACAAGTACTACAAACGCCCCCTTTTCCGTGAAGGCTTGAACTAAACTGCTGCCCTTCTGAACCACCTGCTCACCTGTATATGGAGCCTTATTAGGCATGTTAACAATTCCATTTTGCAAGTCGATTACAACCAGTGCCGTTTTCTTTGCATCAATACATTCAGTTTCTGATCTCTTTAAGTCTTCCATTGTCTTCTCTCCCATTTAAGCTTAGTTTTTTATACACTTTAAAATAAACCCAGCCTGCATTTATCAATAGCAAAACACTCGTAATAAAGAATACATCTCGGATCCCAAACCAGGCTGCCACTTGCCCACCTAGAACCGAACCCGCAAATGTGCCAAGATAACCTGCCGACATGTTAAAGCCAAATACTCTGCCTGTAAGCGCATCTGGTGTGATTTTCTTAACGAGGATATTCACAGAAGGGATTAACCCACCTGCCGCTAATCCTAGTAGAAAACGCAGACCCATTAACTGCCAAGGATTCTGAACAAACGCTTGTGGGATAAACAGAAGTCCTGCCGCTATAAGCGCAACTAGTATAACTTTTTGAGCACCTATTCGGTCAGACAACTTGCCAAGCCTTGGAGCAGCAATGATGTTAGCCAGCCCTGAAGCTGAGAAGGTCATCCCTGCAAGCAGAGCCACATGACTAGCACTCTTGGAGAGCTGAGTAACATATACCGTAATAATTGGTTCTACAGAGTATAAAGCAACAGTTAGAATAAAGAAGGTTACAAACAAGGTTAGCGTTAGGCTCTTCTCTGGAACACTGCTCCAGACCTCCTTGATACTTAGCGTCTTTTTATCTTCACGATGAAAAGATTCCTTCACGAACAAAGCGGTAGTAATGAAGGCAACCAGCATCAGTCCACCCGTAACAAAAAATGAACTTTGTAAACCCATGCTCTCTGCAATGAAACCACCAATCGTTGGGCCAAGTAAAGCTCCAGCAATACTGGCTGTTGAAAGAGTTCCTAAAGCATATCCTGCATGTTCCTTATCCGTCTGAGTCGCGATTAATGTAGTACAAGCTGTACTATAACCCGTTATTGTACCCTGTAATAATCTTAGTGCAATTAATACATACACATTAGGCGCAAACCCCATACAGCTGATCACAATCGCCATCCCAAGACTTGCCCGCAAAAGCATTGGTTTCCGTCCGAACCTGTCTGCCGCCAGCCCCCAAATGGGTGAAAATATGGCTGAAACGATAAAGGTAATCCCAAAAGCAATGCCAGAAAACTGAGCAACGGAATCGGCATTGTCTACGCCAAGATGCTTAATGTAAAGTGGCAATACTGGCGCAATCTGGCTCATACCTACACCCGTTACAAACATACCAAACCAGCAAACGATCAAATTCCTTTTCCACATGGACATAAAAAAGCCTTCTTTCTGCTAACAATAACAACCTCATATTAACAGTCAGATTGGCTCTATACCATGCATTATTCTAAACTCCATGGACATTTTTGCTCTGAAATTCCGAAGGGCTGATGCCTGTCATTCTTTTGAAAATTCTGCTGAAATAAAATTCATCCGTAAATCCAAGGGTTTGCGCAACCGCTTTAATTTTTATGTCCCCTTCAAGAATCAGCTCTTTCGCTTTATCAATTTTCATTTTATTAAAAAACTCAATGATCGAATAACCTGTAATCTCTTTGAATGCTCTCGATAAATAAGCAGGTGAAAGCTGTACCAAATCTGACAATTCGCTCAAGCTAACTTTCTCATTGATCTTTTGATGCATATAATTAATAATTTTTTCCACCTTTAATGAAGTGGAGTAATTTTGACTTTGTTTTTGTGTATTTTGAGCAATTGCAATGATAAGCTGCTGTAACAAAGTCTTCGCTACAAATTCATACCCTGGCAGCTTAGTATTCCAGCTCTGAATCATTTGTCCGAAGATATCTTCCACTTGATAATAATCCTTCAATTCGGATACAGCTTGCAAATGGAGTGAATCCACATCACCACTAATTCCCCAGTTCTCCTCGTTCATGCTCACCTTCGCATAGTTGAAATGAACGGACAGAAAGCATAAGGGATCTTCAGCATCTATCTCTATTGAATGCTTAACATCTGGAGAAATATAGAATAACATACCAGCTTTAAACGAATGTCGTTTTCGCTCCATCATAAAGCTGCCCTTCCCTCCAGTCACTAAGAGAAGTTCATGATGCTGAAGGGTTCTAACGAGCTTGCTCCAATTTCTCTTGGGGTCGTTGAAGTATCTGTAATTACAATATAGTATGTGGAAAAATAGATTATTTATATTCATAAAAGACCTGTCCAAATGTCCACCGAACGTTGAATCGGATCGTATTCTACATCATATCCGAACGTTTCGGATATAAATCGGAGAGGAACATAGGTCGCGTAACCGTATAGATGAGGTGGGCTATTCATCTGCACAGCTTGTCCATTAATGTAGGCTGTATGATCGTCGATGGTCATCTTCAGAGAAAGTCCATTTTTTTCAGCGGTAATCGTGCGAGTTGCCTTGTTCCATTCTACCCTGGCTCCAAATAACTCAAAGAGATAACGCATGGGCACTTCTGAAATACCATTCACAATGTTTAGCGGCGGTGCTGATAGAAGTGGCATATCATCAATGTTCAACTGATACAGGAATGGGCTTGTCTTAAAGGTCCATTTTTTCACTAGCGTTTCGCCACCAGATTGAAATGAAACCTCCGCGGTATACTCCCGATCCCCCCTCAACTGACGCTGCGCTGTTAATACATACCCGTAACCAGAATTGAGTTTCTTCACACTAAGCGGGATACTAATGTGGCGGTTGCCTGCCTGTGTGCTTAGTTTAGCCTTTATGTCCGCTACATCTTGTAGACTACTAAAGACCGTAAGTGTTGTAGCTTCTCCTTGAATTAACTGCTGTGCATTCATTTTGTAAATGTTGCCTGACCACACTCGCGTCATTCCATCATAAGGAAATACGCTCGCAGTCGCTGGTGTAGTCATTACGCCTTCTGACTTCACAGCACCAACAATCACGGTAGACTTACCCACTCGTGCAATGCCAATAGAAGCAACTGCCGGGGTCAGCATCACTTCCCTGCGATCATGCATAACTGCTAGCTCGTTAATCTCTGAAGCCATATCAAATTCATCATAGGCCCGCTCTTTCATATATACGGTTTCCATAATCTCCGTTACTTCTCCGCTTAAACCCGACGTTAACACTCTCTCTTTAGGCGTTTTTTGGGTAAAGAACTCACGACCTTTCACTTCTATAGATAAATCGCCTTCAGACTTTATTGTAAAATTAGCATTAGCGTAGCGAGCATGATTAATCGCCGCCTTAACGAGGGCAGGATCAAGTTTCACTTCATCCAACCCCATTTGTTGCCGAATTTTATTAATTGAAGCTAGTGCTTTTAGTTGCTCCGCACTACTAGTTCCGTCAAACAATACTTTTGCGGCTTGTACCTTTGTGACATCAATCAATGGAGTGATTGCCATAAGCAGCAAGACGCCTATAAGTATCCATCTTTTACGCATAGTTCTCCTCCTCAAAATTCCATATCTTGTTAGACGACATTCTTCCAGAAAGGTTTCTGTAAAGCAGTTCAAAAACACAAAACAAACCACCCCGTAAATGAACTTCACCTCAATGGTTAGACACACAATCAGAGGCGTATTTCATTATAGAGTGGCTTCTCTGTGATCTCTTATGGTTTCTGAATAAACAGTTGTGTCCAATAATGTTGATATTGACTAGTCGCAGTTCCCCCTATATAACCAACCCCAATATCCGTAAAGCGAGGATCCAAAATATTAGCTCTATGACCAGTACTATTCATCCACGTTCTCATTACTGCTTCAGGTGTTGCTTGGCCCGCCGCGATATTTTCTGCATAAGCACGCCACTCCACTCCAAATCGATCTAGCATTTGAGAGGGGGTACCATAAGTTGGAGAGGTATGACTAAAATAGTTATTATCCCTCATATCTCTTGATTTCAAAACCGCAAGATCAGTTAGCCGCGTATTTAGAGTTAAGGCAGCGATTCCTCTACTCGTACGTTCTTCGTTGACTAATCTAAAAACTTGCAATTCAAATGCGTTAGCTTGTCTAATATGAATCCTTGACTTCCCTACTCTTTTCGTTCCGGAACTACGTTTCGTTTTTATTCCTTTACTCAAAGAACTTTTGACTCTTCTTATTGAAGATATTCTTTGCTTCATGATTTTCCCTCCTACACTGTATTTACAACAATATATTGTGGAAGAGGTCTTCACGCTTGTACCAAAGTCTATAATTCTACTATAAATTTTGTTAATCCTATGTACTTGATTTCTCTTTGACTTGACATGTATGTGTTACTTTATGTTAATATAAACAAATCATAAACGTTGATATATCATCTATTTTTCTAATTAGGAGAGATCATATGGATTCCAAAGACCCGCTAGGGTTAGTTATTCGAGATTTACACTTAGAAATAGCCAATTATTTAACAAAATTGCTTGCACCCGTTCGGCTTGCGCCTGAACAACATTTACTTATGGCTTTGTTGCTTGAGAAAGAAGGTCTATCTCAGAACGAGATTGCTAATAAGCTTGGGAAGGATAAAGCCAGTGTTGCCCGAATGATCGCTAGCTTAGAGAACAAGGGATACATTCATAAAGTACCAAGTACGCAAGACCGTCGTTCGGTAAATGTTTTTGTCACAGACGAAGGCAGGAAATTAGAGACTGTAATCAATGAGGTGACGATCAAATTAAACGAAATTATAGCGACAGGATTCTCTCCTGCGGAGTACTCAGCGCTAACAACTTTGTTAACTCGTGTGCAGAATAATGTAAGAGAGGCATAAATGTATATCCTCTGCCCTATAGTTGACATATCATCTATTCTTCAAAAATAATACGAATCCATTTCTGAAAAGAGGTTTATCCCTATCATGGAATCAACAGCAGCTGTTCAAGTTAAACGTCCCGCCCTAATGGCCTTCTCCCTTATGCTAGGAGCATTCGTCGGACTATTTAGTGAAACTGCCTTAAATATGGCTTTTACCAACTTAATGGATGAATTTTCAATCAACGCCTCAACGGTTCAATGGCTAACCACAGGATATTTACTTGTATTAGGTATCCTCGTTCCGATATCCGCCCTATTAATGCAATGGTTTACCACTAGACAATTATTCACAGCATCCTTGTTATTATCTATCATTGGTACTTTAATTGCTGCCCTCTCCCCCAATTTCACCTCCTTATTAATTGCGCGTTTAGTGCAAGCCTTGGGAACTGGTTTATTGCTGCCCCTAATGACGAACATTATTCTAATAATTTTCCCTGCACATAAACGTGGAACTGTCATGGGGATGATGGGACTTGTTATTATGTGCGCACCGGCCATCGGGCCAACTTTGTCTGGTTTGATCGTGGATCATTTGGGCTGGGAGTTTATCTTTTGGACAAGTTTACCTTTATTATTATTTACATTTGGATTCGGATTAACTTTTATCAAAAATGTAGCCAAAATCTCTAAACCTAAAATAGATATTTTATCCATTCTACTTTCTACTTTCGGATTTGGTGGCATCGTATTTGGATTTAGCAACATCGCTGATCATGCTTTAAGTGAAATCATTGTCTATCTGCCTCTTATCGTTGGTGTCATCAGCTTAATTCTGTTTGTATTAAAACAGTTTAAGTTGGAAACACCGATGCTAAATTTACGAGTGTTTAAATATCCTATGTTTACATTAGGTCTGATAATGATCTTTTTAGGAATGATGATCATTTTATCCTCTGCCATTTTATTACCGTTATATTTAAAAGGAGGTTTATTGTTATCAGCTACAGCTGCAGGAATTCTACTCCTTCCAGGCAGTGTGATTAACGGAGCTATGGCTCCAGTTACAGGTAGAATATTTGATAAATTCGGTCCGAAATTATTGCTGCCGCTTGGATTCTTGATCGCAACCATTGCAGGTTTTCTATTTACAAGCAATTCTACTGAAACCAGTAACCTGACCTTTATTTTAATACACTGCGCTATGTTTATCGGATTAGCTATGGTCATTATGCCCGCTCAAACCAATGGCTTAAATCAGTTACCCGTGAAATACTATCCGGATGGGGCTGCTGTCATGAATACACTTCAACAAATCGCAGGTGCTCTTGGTACAACATTCGCTGTTACGCTAATGTCTAGCGGTCAAACACGATTCGCTAATACACATCCAACTGCTGCACAGCCTGAAATTTTAACCGCAGGAATTACACATGCATACTTATTTATCGCAGCAATTGCAGTTATCGGATTAATTTTATCGTTATTTGTGAAGCGTATTAGAGTTTATTAATTTTAATCAAAAAAGACAGTGGACACGAGCTGTCCGCTGTCTATATTTTAATCCATATATTTTTCATAAAATACTAAAGTTAACTTATCATTAATTTGCTTTGTTTCTTCTGTTCGTTTATATCCTACCTTTTCATATAAATAGCAGTTCCTCTGCTCTTGCTCAATACTATCCAGCTCCCATTTTTTCGCATCATTATATTTCTGTTCGATGATTGCAAATACCTGCTGGGCGATCCCCATTCCCTGGTATTCTGGCATAATAAATATGGGGCTGACACGGAAAGTATTGTTTTCCTTTTTAACGATTCGGACACCGCCCACAACAATATCAGAATTCTTAATCATAAAATAATCTGTAAAAGACTGATTAATTCGATCTATCATTTTTTCTACGGATTCATTGGCTGGGCTGGTTTCATAATCCTTATATTTCTCCAGTAATGGCATAAAGGCTTTGACTTGCATTTGATGAATAAATTCCGCATCACTTACGTCTGCTTTACATAAAGAAATCCCCATAAAGATGTACCTCCATTAAAATATATTACTATTAACAAGGTTTATGGTTTGTTTTTAGGTATGATATAGAGTGATCCGTCTTCCTTGTATTCAGCATAAGCAATGTCCTCAAAGCATTGATAGCCATGCTCCCTGATCCATTCCTGGATCTGTATCTTATTCATCGGTCTGCCACGCATCGAATCTTCCAGCAGCCTACCTTTATCAATAACTGTAATGGAAAAAGAGGAAGACTGCTCCGATTGCTCCTCTTCAGACTTGCGCATAATCGACAGTGAGCCATTCGTTTCGAGCAGAGCATACTTCACTTCACTTAGAGAAAAAATATTTTTCTGCCGCAGCATAAACAGCAGTTGGGTAAACTCAATATCGTATTTTTCCATCAAATCCTGATTCACTTTGCCATCGTCAATTAGCAACACCGTCCGGCCTTCCGCCATGTTCCCGAACTTCACAAAATGGGTCGTTGCCTTTTCAAACAAATAAGACAAAGCGGTCCAGATGAAAAGCGCAAACAGCAGATGCCAGATCTTCACCTCATCATCGTATATCGTATTCCCTACAATCTCACTTAAAATCAATGATGACAGGAAATCGAGTGGTGTCAATTGGCTAAGCGTCTTGCGGCCAGTAATAAAGGTAATGATCCACAAACCAAAGAAACTAATGATCAGTTTGACACCTATAGTTACAAATATCTCCATTACTGCACCTCCAGATGGGACTTCGCACAGGGTCGTTGCCCTTATGACACGAAATCCATTCATGAGAGGTATTACACACTCCTAGTGGGGAATAAACAGCAAACGAGACGCTCTGCATCTAGCCCTTAAGTTGGAATGGTGATAAGGAACGTTGTGCCTTTGCCTTTTTCACTATCAACTTCAACAATGCCTTTCACTTTATCAATGGTACTGTAGACCATAAGCATTCCCAGTCCCGTGCCTTCAGCTTTGGTCGAATAATACGGTTTACCGAGACGCGATATTTCTTCCTTTGTCATTCCAATGCCAGTATCGCGAATACTGATAATAATATTTTGTTTTTTTTCCGAAATATCGATGAACAGCGTACCACCGTCCTTTTCCTTCATGGCTTCGATTCCGTTTTTATACAGATTAATAAGACATTGCTGTATTTGGTTCCGATCATAATTTTTGAATAGCGAATTATTAAAATTAAATTTGACCTCTACTTTGTGCATAGTGGCATAAGGCATGATGATATTCTTAGTATATTCTGACTCCTCCTGCATGTTGGAATAAACCATATTATCGGATTGCGGCTTAGCAAATGAGAGATAGTCACTCACGATTTTTTCAGCCCTCTGTAATTCTAATAGAGATAACTCTACATACTGTTTCTCCTCCCTTGTAATCGTCTTAGATTTATTCAACAGCTGCAAAAAACCGCTGGTCACTGTAAGCGGGTTTCTGATTTCATGTGATACACTTGCCGCTAGCTCGCTCACGACATTTAATCTTTCAGATTGCATAATTCGGTCGCGATTCTTAATATTAGTAATAATCTTTTCTATTAAGATCATATTGATACACATCACCCCGACATGCGTCGTAAAGGCATTTAAGGTGAGAAACCAATATTCCCGATTTAAACTCCCCTGTGTAAAACCTAATATAATTAGGTAAAATCCCATTGTCAGAAAAGAAATTATTGTTGCCGCGATGATGCGACTTTTCGAATCTAGTTTTAAGAACCTTTTACTATATAGAGGGACCAGGATTAGGATTAAACTGGCGAAAAGAAAGGATTGTAACGTACCCTCTCCCCCCACATAAAATCGATAGATATTTAAAAGGATATATAGCGGTAGAACGTTCTTGTATCCACCAAAAAGAGCCACAATGATAAACGGGATATATCTCAAATCAAAAATAAAGCCCATATCGAGTTTAAAAGGTTTCGCTATGCAGAGACACATGGTCACTGCCGACAGTAGAACTAGAATCTTACTATTATAAGCAAAAGCACGATTCTCAAAGAAAAGTAGAAAAATTAAGATTGGAAACAATAAAAACAAGAAATTTAAAAGCAAAGTCTCAAACAAGGGATAACTTCCTTTCAGCCTAGTGTTGCTTAAAATACAGCGTACTGGAAAAATACGCTAAAATAATATTATAAGTAAAGTTCCCCTTATTAACTATGTATTTCTCAACCATTTTTCAAATAATAAAAAAAAGCACCTGACGGCGTCCTTGGAGGTAAAGTTACAAGCTGAGTACATCCGTAATTCCATACTCGTATCCGTGTGAGGTTCCGCTTACCAACCGTATAGCCTTTATTTCGATGAAATAAGCACATATATTAGGGACGGGCCATATTGCACTTATTCCCTAATAACAAGCCCATTCCGGGTGAATCAGGGCGAATAACGGCGCTGGCTCGTTTATGTTACCGGCGGCACATTGTATTCGGTTTTTCGCATACATTTAGCTCGTTACGTTACCGGCGGCACATTGTATTCGGTTTTTCGCATACATTTGGCTCGTTTACGTTACCGGCGGCACATTGTATTCGATTTTTCGCATACATTTAGATCGTTTACGTTACCGGCGGCACATTGTATTCGGTTTTTCGCATACATTTGTCCGTAAGCTCGACTAAAACATGCATTTCGGAGGATATAAGATCCACTCTGTCCGTTCTACATCCCAAAGAGGCGTGTGCTTAATAAAAAACAGGGCTCCCCATGGCCAACAGTTGAATATAGGACCATCCATTGAATTTGTTTCACATTTCTCCGCAGTCTCAAAATTTTACAAATTCTATTATTTCAAAAAACATTCAATAGATGCTTTAATGATGCGATGATATTCTTACTCGTAATTTATTTAACGAATCGAATTATGATTATTTTGTCTTTTGTAAACCTCTTATTACGATCGATACAAGCAATATTCCTAAACATCCCCCTGTAATAGGCGAAACCACAAGAATACCAATTATATTCCTGCTCGAACTAAAAAGTAACTTCATACTAGTTACTGCTATCGCTACAACAACTACTGATGTCCAGAAAATATTTTTTTGTATTGTTGTAACTGTTGGTATCATTGTTACCGTTTCTCGATGTCGATACAACGACCTAACTATGATCCAAGTTACCATGAGTAATCCGAATATAGAAAACGAATGCTGCAATATTTTATAAAGAGTGAAATTATAAATCACTATATCCCTTAATGGGGGAAATTGTTCTACAAAGTAACCATTGAAATGTGTAAAACCATCGATGAACACGTGAGTAAAGAAACCAATAATCACAGATATGATGAACACTACCCAGCCCTTAGAGGTCAATCTCCACTTGCTCAAGGTATTGTACGCTCGTTGATCTATATTATAGTTCGAAGGAAGATGCAATATTAATATCTCCTTAACTATAAAATGGAAAATTAGTGCAATAATCACACATAGGGGAATTGCCTGTAAAAATAATCCTGTTATAGAATGCCCTATACTTTGATGGGGCTCAAGCATAATAAAATATTCAAAATCAGGTGACATACTTCCTAGAATCAAGCCGGTAGCACTAAAGTATTTTGGGTTCACATATTTAAAAGGAAGTGCAAAAATAGGATGAGCAAAAGTGAAAGGCATAACAATCTCCTAGTGTTTATTATATTTTTTTAGCAACAAAGGTTATACAATCTGTTGTCAGTTTTACGGGGTGGCCTTTTCTATCAATTTCATATTCTATTTGTTTTACAAATCGTTGTTTAACTTCCCATCCAGTGTACTGCTGAACTAATAAATCAATCATTCTTTCTGTAGGTATATTCACTTCAAACATCGGGTCTAGTTCTTGTCCATTTTCAAGGTTTACCTCTTGTATGTTCGATCCGATAATAATGCAATTGATTCCATTTCTTTTAGTTCCAATAATCATTTCGTTAAGTTTACTTTCCAGAGCTTTTTCCGAACTTATATGTTCCAAGGCAGATACAGCTAAGATAATGTCATATTCCTCTTGATCGATAATGAAATATTCAATGTCAGATAGTCTTGTTACAATAAATGGTTCGACTCCAAATTTTCGACTATAACCTTCCAATTTTTCTATGGCCGACTCCAATAAATCAACACAAACTACCTTCCCATTTCTATTTTTCATGGATTCCGCTATGGGGATACTATTCCTACCAATCCCAGCTCCTAAATCTAATACACTTAAGTATTCTTGATCTCTGTATTCTTCTAATAGATCGATTACCGTTTTTACGGGTCTATGTAGCCAGGAACCTGGCTCGAACAAATTATAACTATCGTAACACAAGTCATGATATCTCTTCTCTTCAGTTCTTATATTCGCTACTCTGTCCATTTCACACCTCGAGCTTTCCTTATTACATATTTCAACTAAGCATTGTACTGCGTTCAAATAAAACCTAAAATACTACATATATAGGTTTTATTAATATTACACACTATGAGCCCCTATGATAATGAAGGAGATGGTTAACGTAGAGCCTACTCATCTACCACATCATAGCTATATCCACGCGACGGAGCTAGCTATTCAATACATGAAGGAGCATCTTGATGAAGAAGTAACTTCAGAGCAACTCGCTCATCTAGTCGGTTATAGCGCCTATCACTTCACTAGAATATTTAAGAAGGTAACGGGAATTTCACCACGCCAATACTTGTCCGCCTTGCGGATAGAATCTGGTAAACAAGCGCTGCTGAAACAACCTTCGTTGCTAACGAAGATTATGCTCTCGATAGGCTTCCGAAGTGCCGGCTCCTTCCATCATCGGTTCAAGCAATTCGTCGGCCTATCACCTAAGAAGTTTGCAGCCACTTCGTCTGAGTTATTCTCCCATATGAATCAATATGAACACACACCCTTAACATCTGATACATTGCCATCCTCACCACAAATGTGTATTCACTGTCAACTAGAGACACCACCGGATTTTCGCGGTCTATTATTTGTAGGTTTATTTACACGCCCCATTCCCGATCAGAAACCCATCGTCGGTACTGCGCTCAATATGCGCAATCGCGAATGCATATTTACTGATATCTCACCTGCTACGTATTACATACTTGCAGCAGGTATTCCATGGAGTCGTAATCCTGTTGACTATTTTAAGTTAGATACATGTTTGCGAGGGAAATTTGATGAGCCTGTTGAAGTGAATATTACAACGAAGTTGCACGTACACATCCTCTTAAGAGATCCTCTCCCGCATGATCCACCAATCGTCGTTAATTTGCCGCTGTTATTGTTTGAGAAATTTAACCGAAAGCGAGCAAACTAGAAGACTTTACAAGCTGATTAATCACATATACTTAATCAAATTGACAGTAATCTTCCTGATAAGAGGTGACCAGATGAGTCTAGTATCACAAATCGTCGTTAACAGTAATCTAGAATTGGTATGGAAAGCATGGACTGAAGCGGATCGTCTATCGGAATGGTTTGCACCAGAAGTATTAGTCGAATTGAAGGAAGGGAGGTGAAATTGAAAGCTCTTTCCGATGGTACACTTGTTACGATATGTCATTCGGGATGGACAGAATCTGAACCGTCACAAACCGCTAGAAGCTGGCATGAGCAGGCTTGGGCACAGATGCTTTCAAGTCTTAAGAGCAAGTTAGAGGCAGGTCAAGGAATATTGTGCTGTCAATAAATGATCCTATCCCTTGTTTGTGCACGTATTCTAACCTATTGGAGGAATAATTGTATGCCTAATATCAGTGTTATTTCTATTAACATAGCAGATATGACTGTTGCCATTGATTTCTATTGTAATAAATTAGGATTCGAAATCTCCACCCAATATGATGATTGCCTTATTAGCTTGAAGCACGAACCTATCCCGATTGTACTCTGTCAAGTGGAGCTCAATACTCAAGTTCAGTATCCAAGAGAATCACAAGTTGTAATTGGACTCCAAGTCGAGGACCTAGTCGCTTCTATTCAGCAATATAAGCTGCTTGGTATCAAAGTGCTATACGATGAACCTCGCGAGTGTCCTCCAGGCATCTATAGCGCCATTGTAGATCCGTTTGGCAATGTAATTGAACTGTTGGAATATAGATAATTAGTATAAACCGTTACTAGCATTTTCGAGTAGCAGTTTCTCTCATTGCTATGAGACATCGATCAATACATGGGAGCCAGTTCCATCTCCGATACGTGAATTGTGATTTGATACTGCTTCAAAGTAACGATGATTTCACAAAACGGTTCGAAATCTCCAAGTAAAAAGCAAATCAAAGTCGCAATATGGTTGTTAGCTCTTCTTCAATAATTTCGCCGCTGTCACGGAAACCGAAGCTTTCATAGAGCCTTTTAGCGGGCAAGTTATCAGCCTTATAAGAAATCCAACAATATTGTGCGGGGCCAGCCGGTAAAGTGCGGATAAATTCTAAAATTCTTGTCATGGCTTCTCGGCCGTACCCCTGATTCTGGTATCGTTTATCAATCATTAGTCGCAGGATACAATAGCTATCATTTACAAAGGATGGCACTTCATATCCAGTGATTCCATAAGTCATCATCACAAAACCAACCGGCTCTTCATCCGCGTAAATCGCAAACGGAAATGGATGACCACCATTGGTTACAAGGACATAACACGAAGCCATGCTTGATAAATTGGAAGCTACGAAGCGACGTTGATCGTCTGAAACCTCCAAATTGAAAATAGCACGTCGGTTTTCTAGTGTGATCTTTCTGAGAGTAATCATGATGGGCTTCTCCCTTCATATCTAAATTATTGAGTTTGGATATTATATCATCAATTTCCATGTTTTGTAGCGATAGTCTGCCCACTAACTAAAAAAGGCTACCGTTCAATCGGTAGCCAGGATGAAATACTCATGTCTTTATTTTCCTAGAAATCCACCTTCAGACTTTATTACTTGCCCCGTAATCCACTGCGAATCATCACTCGCTAAGAAACTAATGCCTCTAGCTGCATCTTTAGGCAACCCGATTCTTCCCATTGGAAACATAGGCAAAAAATGAGTTTTCATCTCATTCGTTATCCACCCGGAATCCGTAGGACCCGGATCAAAACCATTAACTGTGATATGTAGCGGAGCTAAACCAACAGAAAGAGGTTCAATTAATCCAATTAATGCACCCTTTGTCAATATATAAGCCAGGTTATCAGGGTCAGGCCCTTTAGAAACCATAAAAATAATTCTACCTGGAGTCCCCTTTGATTGATTCTTTTCGAATCTTCTGGCAAATTCAGTACTGAGTAAAACCGTGCCACGATTGTTCACTACATAGTGTTGATCTAACGAAGTGATGCTCAGGTTCTGATAATTCGTGGGCACGCAATAAGCTGCATTGTTAATCAAAATGGAAGCATTTCCTAAAGTTTGTTCTACCTGATCCATAATCTTTATTGAGATTTCAGGATTGGAAAAATCTGCTTCCATGTGACTCGCCCTGACTCCCAAGCTTTTCAGTTCTGCACAAAGTTGCTCCGGCCATTCCTTTTCTCCACCATTCCCTTCTGTTTCATCAAAAGGATGCCAATGCGTAAAGAAAATATCTGCCCCCTGGCTTGCAAGTGAACGGCATATGGCTGTTCCGATTCCTGTGGATCTGCTTGCTCCAGTAACGATTGCAATTTTATTTTTCAATGAGTTCATCTATACCATCTCCGATCATAAATTAGAAGGATAGATAGGTAGAGATCCATAGACATAAGCAGATTCAGCATCACTAAACTATAAGGGAGATAGTGTACCGTCTTATTAATTATGTGCATTAGTGTAGGAACAGTTACTGTTCTATCCTTTAACAATAGTAGCTGAAATTCTGCTTCAAACATAGATAAACTTTCCAAAACTATTAATGAATTTACATCGTTTGTAAGTCATCCCTTCAGCGTCGTTCCTCTACAAGCTCTAACGCCCTGTTCTTCTCATCAAACTTACTGTTATGTGAGGAGACCTGCGCTCTTGTTGACGCATCCGGCTCGATATACAACTTGGCGCTGTTCACGGCTAACGCTGCATCCGTAAAAGCTCCGGCAATAAGATAAAGCTTGCTGCCGTAATTTGCCGTATCTCCAGCCACGAACACTCCTGGAAGATTGGTTGCCAGCTTCTCGTCCGCATTAAAATTCCAATCCTCTCTCACTAACCCCCAATCTACAATAGGACCTAAATCCCCGCGTAGCCCATGATTAATTAGGACGGCTTCCACCGCAAGACGCTCCTGTTCTGTTTCATCCGTCCATTCCCCCTCCGCATTTAATGGAGCGATTGAAACAGCATCAAGGCGATTGCCATTCCCATATAAATCCTTAATGGCATATGGCGTAAGAACTTGAACGTTCGATGCCTTCATCCGCCTCACATTCCGTTCCATACCACTGAATCTTTCCCGCCTGTGCACGAGCGTAACCGATGAAGCGATTCCTACTAGTTCATTAGCCCAATCGACAGCTGAATCACCGCCTCCAGAGATTAGCACTCTTTTACCGCGAAAGCTTGCCACATCCGTAACGTTATAATGGAGATTATTTTTTTCGTAATTTTCCGCTCCAGGCAGATTAAGCTTAGCAAGCTTTAGCGCACCATGGCCTATGGCCAAAATCAGCGTCCGGCTCCAATGCTGCTCTCCGGTTGCAGATGTTATACGCATCGTGCCATCAACCAATCTCTCCAATCCGGTAATTTGTTGACCCAGTACAATGGTCGGATCAAAAGTTTGAGCTTGCTGGATCATGACCTTTGTCAGCTGTGCTGCGCGAACGGGGGCCATGCCGCCGACATCCCAGACGATCTTCTCCGGATACATTAATGTCCTTCCTCCGAGCTCCTCTCTCGCCTCAATCAGTTTCGTCTTCATGTCGCGCATTCCACTGTAAAAGGCAGCATACAACCCCGCCGGTCCTCCACCGATTATAGTTACGTCAAAAAGCTCCAATTTCTGACCCATTCTTTGCCTCCCTCTGTTCTCATCCTTTTGAAAGAAGATCTAAATCTTCTTGCGCTTAAACAGCAGATACATGAAAAAAGGAGCTCCAATGCCTGCTGTGAACACGCCTGCCGGAACATCTAGCGGTTGAAAAAGCATTCTTCCTGCCAAATCCGCCAATAGTAGAATGATTGCACCTATTAATGCGGATACCGGGATGATCAGCTTGTAAGAATTTCCAACCAGCATTCTGGCGATATGCGGTGCCATCAATCCGATGAACGATATCGTCCCGGCTACGCCAACTGCAGCACCGGCAAGTGCAACGCTATAAAATAAGAGAATCATTCGGCTTAACTGAAGCCTGCTTCCAAGCCCGCGAGCGATATCCTCACCTAAGGATTGCACATTTAATTCCTTCGCGAGCAGTAGCGATAAAGGAATGAATACCGCTACCCACGGCCACAGCACTTCAATATAACTCCAATTGGTGCCGTAGATGCTTCCCGTCATCCAATTCAGCACTTGTGCGGCCAAATAAGCCGGCCCGCTAATTAGCAGAAACGTTGTGAGCGCGCCCATTGCCGTAGAAATGCCAATGCCGATCAGCACCAGCCGAAACGGCGACACGCCTTTTTTCCAAGCAAATACATAATTAATAGTTGTCGCAACCAACGCGCCGCCGATGGCAATGAACGGTACCCAGTGGATACTGTAGCCGGTCACGAAAGTCATGAAGGCAACGACAGCTACCGATGCCCCTCCGGTTACACCCAGCAGATCGGGCGAAGCGAGAGGATTGCGAATGACGCCCTGTAATAGCGCACCCGCTACAGCCAATGCTGCGCCAATGAGTATAGCGGCTACTATTCGAGGCAAACGGAACTGCATAATGATCAGGTTGCTGGCTTCTGCGTTTCGCCCCGTAAGAGAAGCAAGTACCTCTTTTAATGGTACGCTAACTCCCCCAACGGATAAACTAAGGAGTGACAAGGCAGCAACGAGACAAGTTAAACCTAAAAACAACAAGAATGAATGCTTCGCTATACGCGCTTTAAGCATGCTGTTTCCTCCTAGCCACATGAATCAGAAAGGGAACGCCGATAATCGCCGTTGCGACACCAACCGGAACTTCTCTGGATTCCAGAATAAAGCGCGATGCTAAATCCGCAGTCACCAAAAGAATCGCCCCAACTAATGCGGTATAAGGAAGCAGCCATCTAAAATCATGCCCAACGATGTATCTGCATAAGTGAGGGACAATAAGTCCTATGAAAGCAATCGGACCAGCTGCTGCTACCGAGCTTCCCGCCAATAGTACAATTGCCGTAGCCGACAGCACGCGGACCAGCGTTAGACGCTGTCCCAAGCTCTTCGCGCTATCGTCTCCAATCGCCATAATATTTAACGAGCCCGAGAGTAATAGTGAGATCGTCATTCCTATTGCCATATAAGGCAGAACCATCAATAAATGCTCCAGATTTCTTCCTTCTACAGAGCCGATCATCCAGAATAGGGCAGATTCCAACGATTGCTTATTAATTAGAATAATGCCGGATGTAATAGAGGAACCGAAAGCTGCCATACAAGCGCCGGCCAAGGTCAGCTTTACGGGCTCGAAACCGCCTCCTTGCAAGCCAAGCGTATAGACGACCACCGATGTTGCAACCGCACCTGCGAAAGCAAGCCAGACCATGCCGCTCATCGTTAACGAGGAACCGAATACGAGTAGCCCGATGACAATAAATAGCACAGCGCCCGCATTTACACCGAAGACGGAGGGCGAAGCCAGCGGATTTCTTGTCAGAACCTGCATAATCGCCCCGGCTACTGCTAAACTTGCCCCCACCAGTGCCGCAATCAGGGTTCGGGGAACACGAACCTTCGTCAGAATAAGATGTTCGTTCGAACCGTTGAATTGACTGTAAGCCAGCCATAGATCTTTCAAGCTGAATTGATGAAGACCGTACAATACACTGCATAACATACTAATTAGAAGTAGAATCGCGCCGACAACTAGGCCGGCGAGCTTTCGCTTGCTTAGGAAAGAACCATTCACGTCTGCACCGAGCCTCCTATTCATTGGTAGTCTTAACAACTAAACTGCCGGAACGTCAACAAGCTGACGCGAATACAGCGCCAGCTTGTTGATTCGATCCGCCTTTATTATTTCACATCAAAGTATTTAACGAGTTCGTCCAGCAACAGATTGGCTGCTTCATATCCGCCTGCCGAGTTCCAGATCGCTTCATCGACTTGAATCACCTTGTTGTTCTTTGAAACGCTCAAATTTTGGAACAACGGATCTTTTTTCCATTCCTCCACGACCTTCGATGCATCGTCCTTGCCCGGAGTCTCCGACACGAAATAGAAGAGCACATCACCATCCATGCTAGGAATCGTCTCTTTGGTCATAACTTCGATAAAGGAGTCTTTATCCTGCGACTCAGGCCGGGCAATTCCTAATTGGCTCAAGAGCACGCCGGAGAACGTTTGCTTCTGATAGATACGCACTTGTTTCGCGGAGAAGCGCACCACCGACACTTTCGTGTCTGCTTTGCTACCGAGCTTCGCCTTGACTTCCGCAACTCGTTTATCGAAGTCCGCCATCGCCTGCTCTCCTTCTTCCTGCTTGTTTAAAGCTTCGGAGTAGAGCTTGAAATTAATCTTCCAATCTCCTGCCAGGTCATCGGAGAATATCGTCGGAGCTATCTGCTTTAATTGGTCGTAGATTTTCTCTTGCCTGACCTTATTACCGATAATCAGATCCGGCTTGAGGCTCGCGATCAATTCTATATTCGGCTGAAGCTCGTCTCCCACAACCGTAACGCCTTCCATGTCTTTCTTGATATGGTCGTACCAAGGGTCACCAATCCAAGACTGAACGGCTCCGACCGGTTTGATGCCCAGTGCCAAAAGTGCCTCTGTTCCTTCATTGGTCAATATGACAACACGTTCAGGGGCGCCGGTAAGCGTTTCTTCCCCCATCGCATGCTTAATCACTCTTGTGTCATTGCTTACATCCGTCGACGGACTCGCAGCTGGACTTGCGGAAGTTGCAACATTATTAGTAGAAGTGCTGTTGCTTGTCGGTGTGACATTCGTTCCCCCTGTCGAGCATGCGCTCAAAAAGAGAACGAAACAAAATAATAAGGTTGCTGCCATTGTTGTTCTTGACTTACGATACATCGGTATTTCCCCTTCTCTTTTATATTGATAATGATTCTCAAACTCATTACCAATATAACGTTGCTGCCTTCTAGCAACAATGGGAGATCTGAACACGAAGGATGGATTATTTCGACGCTGCTCCTGTTGCAACGCTGCTTCTTTAAAGCTGGTGGGAGAAACACCCTCGTATTTCTTGAAGATACGGCTGAAATAATAGCTGTCAGTATAGCCTACACTCTCGGCAATTTCCTTCAGCGTGAAATCTGTGGATAGAAGCAACTGCTTCGCTTTGCTCATCCGCAATTGAATCAAATAATCGATCGGGCTCGTTCTCACTTGCTTCTTAAAGGCGTGCAGTAGCTGTCTGGAGCTGCAACTAAGGTGTTCAAGCAGCGTCTCTAGGGTTATCGGCTCCCGATAGCGTTCATGAATATAACGAACCGCTTGGGCCACTAAGTCAGGCTTAACGGCTATGATATTCTGGCGTTCCATCTGCTCTAAAATTTCATAAACCATTTGATAAAATATCGCTTTAACTTGAAGCTTATTGAGTAGATCTGAACGATGCCACTCCTTGCTCATGGAGATGACATGATGGAAAACGGAAATCGGATAATGGGGCTTAAATACATATTGCATTTGAAACGGATTGTGCTTCTCCATCAGCTTGATCGTTTCTTGACGGGATGGTAGTGCTAGTACCGCTTTATACAAAATAATATAGTATTCCAGCAGCTCATCTGCCGTAATATCAAGGTAGAGACCCTTGCCCCCATGGAGCAAGGAAAACCGGCTGACGCGGTGTGCTATGCCGTCCAGATGGAGATGTGCGCTACCTCTAGTCACATATAAGAAGACGCTTGAGGGCATTCTGTACGCATGCAGCTCCTCGCCTTGTTCCATTCTTGTATGTCGTATATCTATGATCTTGATGAATGCCTGATTCCATAGCAAAGCTTGATCATTCAATGTCACCGTCTTGCGCTCCCCCTTCTCTATCACTCCATGTTGAGAGATTTATATCCCCATCATATATGATAATGATTATCATTTACAATGATATTCGCAGAACTATTTTCCAGCAGTGTTACTGACAATGGAACGTAAAAAAGACGAGCAACCGTTGATGGTTTGCTCGTCTTTTCTATCAAATTTAATAAATATTTTATTTCCTCCCCATAGCTGATGTGTGTTGAAGGATTTTCGACACACATTCATCTAAGGAAAACTTGTCTGTCTCTACGATCACATCCGGGCTAACGGGCTCCTCATATGGAGAATCAATACCCGTAAAATGCTTGATTTGTCCGGCTCTTGCTTGTTTATATAGACCTTTCGGATCTCTCTCCTCACATACTTCCAAAGGACATTGAACATAAACTTCCTTGTAGGAATCCCCTATGAGAGAACGGACCTTATCGCGTGTAGAGCGGTAGGGAGAGATCGAGGCAACGATCACATTCAGGTTCGCATCAAGCAGAATCTTACCAATCTCACCAATTCTTCTACCAACTTCCAGTCGATCTTCTTCGCTAAATTGAAGATCCTGATTAATACCTCTTCTCAATGTATCACCGTCCAGAATGTAGCAATTCTCAATGTGATTTTTCAGTTCCTCTGCAAGCGTAGATTTACCTGAACCCGATAGTCCAGTTAGCCAGATCATTTGATTCATAGATACGTACCTCTTCCTGCTTGATTCTATTGTTAAAATACTTTGTATGGTTATTCTAGCTTAAACACAATTTCAGTACCTGTCCCATCCTTCTTTAAGGGTGGACTAAATTCCCTGAACTCTAATTTAATACCGGAGTTATCATCTGGGAGAGGCGGAGATACTACGTAGTTATAGGCTGCATGTCCTGATGAACTTCCACCATTCGTCATTCGACAATCATACGATTTATCTATATATAACTCAAAGTGGTTAGGTTTATTAGCATATAATTCAGAGGTAATATCCCAATCTATACTAAGCGTGATAACACTTGCATTACTGTATTGTCGTATAGAGGTCAGTGTATAGAAGAACTCATCTGCCTCAATAGATTGTAGAACAGCAATATGTTTTTTAAAATCAGTTGGCTCGACCATCGGCTTAAAATGTTCTTCATTAAATAATGTCCCAAATACCGATTTCAAAAAATCCTCGTAAAGTTCAAACTTGCCCGCCCAATCAGAAATATACTCAAATGGTGGAAATCCTGGATTATTATCCGAGCGTTCCTTACGTTGTTTTATCAATGCACAAATCTGCTCATCGATCTCAATAATTTGTTGATCATAATGCTCAGTGGGGCGTATATATGGCATTCGTTTCATCGTAGACCTCCTCATTGCAATTCTTTTCATTCATATGCTCATTAGACTAGCGTTACTTCAACAAACTATTTTATACATTTAAACACGAGAAAAAGTGGGATTCTCATCCTTCTCTTATACTCGCATTCACTATCAAAAAACTGAGGATTTGGTTTACATTCTCTGATATCCTCTATTTTAAATCCTACATTTTTCAGTGACTGAAAATACTCTTCAAAAGTTCTGTGGTGCTTAACTACACTTTCTCCAATCCAAGGCTCCATTCTCTTACCCATTTCAAAATAATTATCGACGATCCAGTCCGACTTTCTTTCTGAAGTTGTTGCACTTTTCATGGATGATGTTAGAACCGGATGCTGTACACTAAAAATAAACTGACCATTAGGGATAAGCGCACTACGGATACTATCAAAGATTGGTTCTAGGTCTTGTAAATAATGAATAGCTAACCGAGAGATTACCAAATCATAGTTCTCTTTTGGGTAATTCCAACTCTCTATAGTAGCATGGTGAATCTCACTTTTAGATGTATTTAACAGTTTTTTTGCCGCTTTGACCATATTACTTGAACCTTCCACACCTTCGTAAAAGTTACATCCCTGCTCAAGCAACTCATATCCGAACTTAGCATCCCCGCATCCTAAATCGAGCACCTTTTTCCCAAGTACATCGCCCATAAGATCATATATAACCGGCTTTTCAATAATGTTATTTGGGCTATCCGCTCTGTTTCTTCTCAATAAATAGTTATAGAAAAAATCTTCATTGTCATACACCGATGACCCTTTGTAATCCAAAAAAATACCTCCTTGCTGTTTAGAGTATACTTTTGGGTAATTTTAGCATCTAAAACAACCTTATACTACCGATAATTTCATTTAGCTCTTAAACTCCTATCATTAAAAAAAACACCCCAAAGAGTCTCTCTGAGGTGTCCAATTCTTAGTGTTTGATTGGCAACGTATAGTATCCAAAAGCAAGATCAAGTAATACACTCGCTTCTTGGCGAAGCAAAGGCTTTTTAGAACGAAAATCGACAGACCCGTCATCATTCACTTTTGTATCAGGATCTACAATGCCTTGTGACACTAATGCTATGATCGAATCAGTGGCCCATGAGTCTGTGTCACCTTTAAGCGTAATTTTTGAAGCTTGCTTAGCTTGTTTTAGATTTTGAATCATAACGGCTGCTACTTGTCTTGTGATGACAGCATTACGATCAAAACCAGGGATTCCTTTTTTCGTTAATTCTTTATTCCCCTCAATTAAATGAGGAAAGCCGTACCAACCATGAGCAAGAATTAGAGCATCCATAAACTCACCTTGCGTCATCGTTCCCTGTGGTTCGAAATTGTTGCCAGATTTAGCACTTATCACATCAAGCGAATACAGGTTGTCGATGTAAGATTTATAAGCGCTCTCCTCAGATACATCAGCGAATGCTGGCTTCGTGTGAACCTTACGAGCATCTGAAACAAAGTCTGGGCTATTAGGATTCGTATAATAAAAGTATTCGATCTGATCTTTATGATCTTTTTTAAAGGCCAATTTGTTACCTAATTCATCTTCGAACAATAGCGGATTAATCATTCGTAACGTATGTGTACCGCTTGTTCCAGTCTCCATAATCAGATTGCCATCTGCATAGGTGAAGTTCGATTTCAAGAAATAGAATCTGGTGTTCAAATAAGTTCCAGTATATTTAGTAGCTTCTGATGCAGGTAATGGGAGATACGTTGGCGCCTCTGGTGCTTTCTTTTCAGGAAAATAGTGATCCATCAAGGCTTCATAAATATCTAAGCTCATCATTGTGTCATTGTTATAGGACATGTAGAAAGCGGTATTCTCCTCTGGCAATAATACGATCAGTGATTGATGACCAGGCATATTTCCACCTTTGAGAACCACATGATAGCCATTCATCAGATCATTACGATACCCTTCAAATCCTCCAATCGTCGTCATCGGAAGCAATTCATTCGCAAATACAGAGTAGGTTTGCATCATCTTTGTGGTTTCTTTACTAATGATTTGCTTTCCATTCACGCTACCCTGTTGTTGAAAAAGAGTTAAATATTTAGCCATATCTTCTCCTGTGGAAAGGATGCTGCCCTGTGGCCCATCGGTAGGAGCATGCCCAAAGGTTGGGTGAGGTTTACCATCTGGACCATAATGCGTGGCCATTCTATCTAACAGCACTGGGGTAAATCGAGCACTAGTAGAGTTCATTCCTAACGGTTTGAACACATGGTTCTCCATATACTTATAAAACGGGGTACCACTTACGTTCTCAATCGCATAACCCGCAAGTAAAAATGCAAAATTATCATAGGTGTAAGCTTCACCAGGTGTCCGAACGACCGTCGGCATATGCTCCGTCATAAACTTTTTCATTGGGATGTCTTGATCTACATATTCCGGTGCAACAAAGTTAGCTTTATCCGGGTAATCAAAGCCCGTTGTGTATGACAACATATTTCTTAAGGTTAACGGAGTTTCCGTTTCATTAGGTACTTTCATTCCTCCAAGATACGCATTGATATCGTGATCAAGATCCATCTTTCCTTGTTCCACTAGCTGCAAAGCTGCTAAAGCGGTAAATGTCTTCGACACGGATGCGATCTGAAAGACGGTATTCTTATCGACAAGTGTTTTCTTTTCTTTGTCCGCATATCCGTACCCTTTATTCACGAGCACCTTTCCGTCTTTAACCACTACAAAATTGGATCCGTTCACATTGTAATCCTTCATTTTCTGCGCAAATATAGGGTCCGCGAAAGCCTCGATTTCTTTTCCATTAAAAGATCCTTTCGAACTGGTTGCGTTAGTGGAGACTGGTGCTGAACATGCTGTAAATACAGCTGTTGATAATAATAGTGCGATGACGCTAAGCTTGCGTGTCTTTTTCTTCATAATCCATTCTCCTCTATAGGGTTAGTTGTAAATAGTAAACCTGTTCTGAGTATCACAAACGGATTGTCATTCTAGCTAGAAACGTTCTGTCACCAATTAGCTTCGTTACATGTCATATGACATAACGATTTAATCAAAAAAAGACACCAACAAGGAGTCAGTGTCTTTCATTTCACATATTAGTTTAGAGGAGCTTAGAGCCATCTCGAAAAACTTTTATGAGATACATTGATCTGATTTCGTTCGGCCCAAGCTTTTAACTGTTTCATTATTTCATCTTCATCTTTTTGTGACAGAAAATTAAAGCATAATTTATAAGGAACAAATTTATTCACTTTAGGTCTAATCCCAATTACAGGACTAAAATATCCTTTTATATATATGTCATTAATCCGCTCTGCTTCTATTCCTAGATCTTCTATTAATATAGATTCCGGTTGAATCTGAATTTCAACAACTCTTCTGATCGTAAATATCCTGTAGACTAAAACAATTGCAACAATGAAACACAAAATAGCCTGACCATAAAGTAAACAAGATAGCACTAAGTTGTCACTACTTGTATAGCGATAGTTTAAATTATAAATTTGAAATAATTGAATCCCCATTAGCAGACTGATATACACCAGAAGTGGTATTAACGACGGACGCCTCACTCTATAAACCTCTGTATTATCCATGTGCCCCTCCTTTTCTCACGTCCATATAGATTACCATATGTTATAAAAAATGGATATTGCATATTAGTGCTTGGAGAAAAAAGACGGGGCGCCCCATTAGCCTTTTCAAGGCTCTTGGAACACCCCTTATATTGCCAAAGCCCCTTAGAGCCATCTCATAAATCTTTTGTGAGACAGTTTAACTTGATTACGTTCAGCCCATTTGGTTAGTTCTTTCATTCCCCTGTATTCTTGTTCAAGAAAACTAAAACATAATCTATAGGGAGCAAATTTATGATCTACAGGTTTAATCCCTATTACTGGCTTGAAATAGCCCTTTACATAAATATTCTCAATTCGGTTTGCTTCAATTTCTTTATTTCCAACTATTATTGAGTCCGGAAGAATCTTGATTTCAATGAACCTTCTAATCGTAATGATCCTATAGAGCAATACGATTACAACTATCAGACAAAAGATTACCCAAAAATATCCGATATACGAAAGTACTTTACCGTTCGTATTTTTTATGACGCTTGTCAATAGTAAGCCACTTGAAATAATCATTGATAGTAGAAGTGACATTAATGAAGGACGACTCACCTCATAAACCCCTATATGATCCATGTGCCCCTCCTTTTCTCACGTCCATATAGATTACCATATGTTATAAAAAATGGATATTACACTTTTCTTCACTTCACAGGAATCTCAATCACTTTATTGTATGCCTTTAAATAGTGCATCCCTTCTATTAGTAGTGACTCAGGCTCTGCTTGTGTATCAAATAATAAAGTTCGTTCTTTCATTAGTTTGCCGTCCACTTGCTTTGTCTCTTTTTGATTGATCGTTGTTTTTAAAGATGTACTCTCGTTGTTTGCTTCTATAGACACACCATCCAGCATTACATCATCGTCAGAAGCGATTGTTATTTCGATGCCTTGGGAGGTTTTGGAGACATCTTTTAACCATAATTCTTTATCACCCAACATCAATGGCTTATCACTAGGGGAAGTCAGGGAATACTTTGCGTCCAGCTTTTGATATCCAGGAAACTCTTTAACGACTAGCTGCATGAAATGTAGCTCCTTAGGCAATGTGTCGAAGCGAATATCAAATGTTCTTCCACCTAATGAGGTTTGACTACCACTACCCAGGATCTCAACAGGTGTTCCATCGACAATTAATTGTATCCCATGTAATCCAAGCTTCACTCGATCAAAATTATCGACATCCAGCTTCCCTTTTACTACAGTCATCGTTGGTGTAGCTGTGATTGATTTGAAGGTAATCGTACCTTTGTCGACTTTAATCTTTTTATTGATCGATTGTTTAATCTGAGTTTCCATGGCCTCATTAGGGTTATAAGGGAACGTAACTGTTCCTTCGCTCATCTGGCCGTTCTCTACTAGCTGCTGCCAAAAGTGTAACGTTAGTTTTTTTGAAAATGGATTTACGCTGTCAAACGACATCTGACCTTTAATCTCCTTATGACCTTCATTGATTAATGATGTACCACTTACTACGTTAGAATCGGTTAAAAAACCACTTATTTTTGAGGGTCTAAAAGTGTCTACAGACATATCCTCTAGTCCATTTGGGTTAGTTAAGGTGTAATACATAATGAATTGATTGGCGTCCGCCATAATTCCGTTAATGGTAAGAGTTGTTCCGTCTAGTAACGTAGTTTTCTTGTTGATGTTTTGTCCCAACCCTTTTTCATTTAGCTGTTGTAAAGTTGTGCCATTAAGCAATTCATCAAAGCCAAAAAGCTGTTTTCCAAAATAAGCAAAAGCATTGTAGTTTTGTCCAGAGATCACTGTCACCAATAAAACAACCGCCGCAACCTTCCAAATCGGTGCTATTCTTTTCGTTCTTTTTGCGGGAGCCGAATTCAAAGCCTTTCTTAATCTCATTTCTAATTCTTCAGGTGCGGTAATGGACGCTATGCGTGTCTTTTCATCAGCTAATTGTTGCTCGACATTATTGTTCATCAACATCACCTCTGTACTGATTTTTGAGCGTTTGTAATCCATGGTAAATTCTTGATTTAACCGTTCCTATCGAAACCTTTGTGATGTCAGCTATTGTTTGATAATCGAGATCATGAAAATACTTTAATTGAATCGCTTCTCTCTGATGTTCATTTACTTGTAACAACAAGGTCTCCATATCCATTTGCTGCTCACTTCTGCGATAAGGATCATTACTACTCACTACTTGGCCTATTTCCCTATCGTCAACCTTACTCCAATCCTCTAACAGCACCAGCTTGCCGCGCTTATGAAGGAGTCGTTTACAGCCATTCACCAAAATCGTCTTACTCCAGCTATAAAATGCTTCCTCTTTCTTTAGTTGACCGATCTTTTCATAAAGTGTGACGATCATTTCGTCCATGGCATCCATGGCATCATGCGCATTCCCCATATAGCTGAACGCTAGCCTATAATAAACGTCTTTTTCAGACATGATTAAGTGGAGCAATGCTTCTTTATTCCCCTTTTTGGCTTTTTTCACCCAACGAGCAACATCCATGCCTTCACCTCTCTCCCCTATAAGAGTTAGGAGTAACTTAAAAAGTTCATTTCCCATAAAATAATTTTTATATACTATGTATGGTTTCATTCACCTAAATGTAATATTAAGGAAAATAAGTCTCTTCTATACCCCAATCTAGTTGATTTTAAACACTTCAAGTAATAGAATGAACTAATCTAAAAGAAAAGGATGGGCATAAGAGATGCCGTTTAAAGAACCTCGTACACTCAGTAAAAGATCCCTATTTTTTTTCTCTCTCATTATGCTAGTTAAAAGTTATTTTGCTTGGTATTTTCTCTTTGAAGACGGGCCTACGTGGACCACATGGCTTAAAGAAATCCCTTTTGTGCTTCTAGTCTTTTGCTTGATTGAATGGTTCGCAACGAAACGAAAAATTGCCATCTACATGCTGGTCAATGTGTTGATCACTACGCTATTTTTCTCACTCATTGTATATCATAATCATTTTGGCATCATTGCTACTTCGCAAGTATTAGATCAGGTCAAACAAGTAGGAGCCGTTAAGAAAAGTATTTTCTCGGTCCTTCGTCCGCAATATATGCTTATTTTCGTGGATATCATTGTCATTGGTTTGATCATGTTTAGAAAACAAAAGGCACTTAACTGGAAAAAAGCTATGTCGCGTAAAAGTAACCGGAAAGCGGTTGCGATCTTGTTCTGTATTTCCATCGTCATTTGTGCAATGAATATTTTTCCAAACCGAGCCAGTATGAACGAAACTGTTAAAGCCGAGCAAATGGGCATTCTCAATTATGAAGCTTACTCTCTATTAGCCAATCAAGAAGAAGAACAAATCGACGTCGCCAAGATTACACAAGCTGCGATTAACGAGACCAAAGGAATTCAAGCAACCTCAAATCCGGTTCAATTTGGAGCCGCCAAAGGAAAGAACCTGGTCATTCTTCAGATGGAGTCTTTCCAGAACTTCTTAATCAACCTTAAGATTGATGGAGTAGAAATTACGCCGAATATGAATAAGCTTGCGGCTAGCAGTTATTACTTTCCGCGTTTCTACCAGCAGGTTGGACAAGGAAATACTTCTGACGCCGAATTCATTGTAAATACTTCTTTCTATGTTCCACCCGATGGTCCAGCCACTCAAATGTATGCGCCAAAAGAGCTTCCAAGCTTACCTAAGCTGCTTCAAGCGCAAGGTTATGATACGGCAACATTCCATACCAATGAAGTCGACTTTTGGAACCGTGGCGAGCTTTATACTGCCTTAGGATTTAATCGATATTACGATAAGGAATATTATGGTGAAGAGGACACGGTATTTTACGGAGCTTCTGATGAGGTGTTGTATGAGAAAACAGCTGCAGAGCTAGCAAGGATGGATCAGAAGGATCAGCCTTTCTACTCCCATGTTATTTCGATGTCAGCACATAATCCGTTCTCGATCCCTGAGGATAAATACAAAATGGCCCTTCCAGAACGATTCGAAGGAACATTAGTCGGAGATTATATTCGTGCTCAAAATTATGCTGACTATGCACTGGGACTTTTTATTGATGAGCTCAAACAAAATGGGGTATGGGATAACAGCTTGATTGCATTGTACGGAGATCACCGCGGACTTCCTATCTTCTCACTAAAAGAGGACGATCACGTCTTATTACAGGAAATCCTTGGTCATGAATATACGGAACGCGAATTAATTAATATTCCATTGATCCTATCAGCGACAGGGATTACAACGCCAAGTGTAAAAGAACAGTTGGGCGGTCAAGTGGATATTTTGCCTACTGTATCTAATTTATTGGGTGTTTCTCTTGCGGATCATATTCATTTCGGACAAGATTTATTGAATCAATCGACTTATAACCTACTTCCTCAGCGCTATTATTTGCCTACAGGATCGTTCGTAAATAATGAAGAGCTCTTCCTATCTGGCAGTGGCTTCGAGGATGGTCAGCATTATACCTTATCTGGCGATGGTAACCACACGCAACAAACGACCGAGGATGAGTTCGATCGTGCTTTAGAGCTTCTCCATCTATCAGATAGTTATGTAACACAGTTACCGGATAGAGTAATTGAGGAAAAATAAGCTTATATATATCAAAAACACTGCACTCACCAAATCGGCGAATGCAGTGTTTTTCTATAGTCATTTACTTATTCTTTTACGACCAGTTTTAGAGGTGCGGCAATCAGTTTCTCAACCGTCTTGCCATCTAATACGTCTTTCGCTGCTTGAATCGCTAACTGCCCAATTAATGCAGGCTGCTGAGCAACGGTTCCTGTGAGTTTACCCGCCTCAATGGATTTAAGTGCATCTTCATTTCCATCAAAACCGATGACAGGAATATTCTTACCTGAACTCTGAATCGCTTCTATAGCACCAAGAGCCATTTCATCATTATGAGCGAAAACCGCTTGTACATCTGGATTTCCTTGGAGAAGGTTCTCCATAACGGTCAACCCTTTCGTACGGTCAAAATCAGCAGTTTGCTTCGCAATCACCTCAAGCTGCGTGTCGGCAATTTCATGGAATCCTTTCCCGCGTTCACGGGTAGCTGATGCTCCCGGTGATCCTTCTAGTTCTATAACCTTTGCACCTTTTCCAAGCTGCTCTACAATATATTCAGCTGCCATTGATCCACCTTTTACATTATCAGAGGCAACAAGGGCTTTAATGTCTCCCTTATCTGCAGAACGGTCCAAAGTAACGACTGGAATATCTAGACTGTTAGCTGTCTGAACAACCGTCGAGATCGCTGAAGAGTCTACTGGATTGATCAACAGCGCATTTACACCTTTTTGCATTAAATCTTCAACGTCATTACTTTGCTTGGCTGAATCATTCTGCGCATCGATAACGAGAACCTCCATACCAAGCTTCTTAGCTTCTGCCAAAACTCCATCTTTAACAGATACAAAGAACGGATTGTTCAAGGTAGAAATGGATAATCCAATCTTCATATTCCCTGGGCCTCCGCCGCTGTTCGGCTTTGCCCACTCTGGAGGCTCTAAGGAACAGCCCGTCATAAGAATCAAGAGTAAGGAAGTAAAAATTAATGTGAGCTTTTTCATGTGGAATCCCCCTTATACGGCTTTCTTACGGTCTATGAGTACAGCAATCGCAATAACGATCCCTTTAACTACCATTTGGTAAAATGATGATACGCCGAGCAAGTTCAAGCCATTGTTCAGAATCCCGATAATAAGAGCACCAATTAATGTGCCTACGATACGTCCACGGCCACCTGTTAAGCTCGTCCCCCCTAATACTACTGCCGCGATCGCATCCAACTCATAGGATGTACCTGCTGTTGGTTGCGCTGAGTTCAACCTAGAGGTCAAGATGGCACCAGCCAATGCTGATAACATACCGGTTAAGGAATAGATCATTATTTTGATGCGGTCTACTTTGATCCCTGAAATAATGGAAGCTTTCTCATTACCCCCAATAGCATACGTTTTACGGCCAAATGGCGTTTTATGCAGTACAATCCACAACACAGCGAATACGATAATCATCGTGATAGCAGGAACAGGTATTCCTAGTAAATATCCACGACCAAACAATTGGAACGTCATGCTGTCACCAAGACCTGTGATCGGATTACCGTCCGTGTATACAAGCGTTAATCCGCGGAAAATAGTCATGGTCGCCAGTGTAGCAATAAAAGGCGCCATTCTGCCTTTCGTAATCATCAGTCCGTTGACCATCCCCATCAGTCCACCCGCTAAACAACCCACAACAATAGCTAAGATTGGATCCCAGCCTGACAACATCAAGTTGGCTGTGAAGGCACTGGATAAAGCTAGAATAGACCCTACTGATAAATCGATACCACCCGTTAGAATAACAAAGGTCATTCCAAAAGCGATAAGCGCATTAATTGCGACTTGTCTAAGCAAGTTCAGTATATTAAGGGGTTCCATAAAGCTTGGGTTCAGCACGGTTACGATAATAATTAGAATGATTAGCCCTAGTAATGGCCCTAATTTCTGCGTGATTTGCCCAATTTGGAAACCTTTCTTTACACTCTCATCTTTGATAGTAGTCATTACTATTGCCCCCCTGTAGCTAACGTCATGATTTTTTCTTGCGTAGCTTCTTGTTGTGAAAGTTCTCCACTGATTTCCCCTTCATGAACAACTACGATGCGGTCACTCATCCCTAAGACTTCAGGAAGTTCTGAGGATACCATAATAATGGCGACACCTCGTTCAGTTAATTCGTTCATAAGCTGATAAATTTCCCGTTTTGCCCCAACATCGACGCCGCGTGTAGGCTCATCAAGGATAAGAACACTGAGACCAATACCAATCCATTTGGCGATAACTACTTTTTGTTGATTACCCCCAGATAAATTCCGGACCAAAGTGGATGATGATTGTGTCTTAATGTGTAGCCGTTTAATAAGCATGTCCACGAATTCTTGTTCCTTCTTAGCATTAATTACACCCTTAGGGGCAAAGTCGTATAAATTCGTCAGTACCATATTATCTCGAATAGAGAAATCTAGGATTAACCCCTCATCTTTACGGTCTTCTGTAACAAAGCCGATTCCAGCTTGCATAGCGTCATTGGGATTCCGAATGGTAATCTTCTGTCCCTTCACCCAAATCTCACCTTGGTCTAATGATTCTAATCCAAATAAGGTTCTCATCATCTCTGTACGTCCAGATCCCATTAATCCAGAGAATCCTATGATTTCGCCAGCTCGCACAGAGAAATTAGCATTTTTAAATTGCCCTTTCTTTGAAGCATTCTTAACTTCAAGAACTACTTCTCCGGGTTTAGAAGTCCGCTCAGGGAACCGGTCCGTTAATTCACGACCTACCATCTTCCGAACTACATCGTCAAAATTAGTTTCAGGAATGGGCTTCGTGTCTACGGTTTTCCCGTCTCGCATCACGGTGATTCGATCACATATCGTAAAAATTTCTTCCATCCGATGCGAAATATAGACGATAGAGACGCCTTCTTTCTTTAGCGAGGCAATGACTTCAAATAGTTTCTGTATTTCTCTCTCGGTTAATGCAGCGGTAGGTTCGTCCATAACAATAACTTTCGCATGAGTCATAAGCGCTTTAGCAATCTCAATCATCTGTTTTTCACCTACTGAACATTCCCCCGCCTCTTGGTTCAAAGGAATGGTCACAGAGAGCTTAGCAAACTGTTCATTTGCTAACGCTTTCATCTCTTTCCTATTTAACAGGCCGAATTTGGATGTTCGTTCCTTGCCAATAAACAGATTATCCAGAACCGTCATATCTGGCCATACATTCAGCTCCTGATGGATAAATGCGATTCCATATTGTTCTGCCTCTTTGGGATTCGTAAAGTATTTCTCCTGATCATCTATACGAATGGTCCCTTGGTCACGTTGGTGCAGACCGATCAGAATATTCATCAGCGTAGACTTACCTGCACCATTCTCACCCATCAGGGCATGAACTTCACCATCCTTAAGTTCAAAATCCACACCGGTCAATACACGGTTAGCGCCAAATGACTTATGAATATCTTTCATCGTAATGTGCATACACTTAGAACCCCCTTTTTATCCAAAATAGACCCCAGCTTCTAGAATACAGTTCGCATACGGTTTAGCTTCACCCGTGCGAATAATAACCTTAGCCTGCTGGGTCAGCTGCTTAAATTGCTCATGTGAATACGCCTCTATCGGTATTCCCTTAAATTTATTATTCAAGTATTGAGAGGTGACTTTATTATCAGTCTCTAACTCCTCTGCAACGATCACCTTTTCGATGACCATATCCTCTGAAATCATATCAACGATATCTTGGAAGCTAGGGACCCCTAGTTTAACCGCCAAATCAATCTTCGGAATACCCGGTGGAACAGGAAGCCCAACATCTGCGATGACAATCGTATCGGTGTGACCTAAGTCCGCAAGCACTTTAGAAATATGACTATTTAATACTCCGTGTTTTTTCATAATTACAGATTCGCCTCCACCTCTGCTCTTGTTGGCATACCACCTTGAGCACCAAATTTAGTAACGGATAAAGATGCTGCTCGATTGGCAAACTTTACACTATCCAGAATGGAGCTGCCTTCAGCTAAAGCAACTGCAAATGCCGCATTAAAAGTATCTCCAGCTCCGGTCGTATCTATAGCGTTCACTTTGTAAGTAGGAACCAGAATTTCTTGTTCTCCATCGTAAAATCGTACGCCATTGCTTCCTTCTGTTATAAACAGCTTGTTGGGATACTTTCGTAAAGCATCTGTAGTACTCATCCCAGGGAATAAAATCGTACATTCATGTTCGTTAGGTGTCAGATAGGCGGCATTTTCTATAATCGTGTCACTGATGGGACGAGCAGGAGCTGGATTAAGCAGCATAGGTACATTGAATTTATGGCAAAGCTCACTTACATAAGACACCGTTTCTTCGGGTATCTCTTGTTGGATTAGCACCATATCAGACCCTTTTATAGCATCCAGTGCTCGCTCAACCAACTCAGGAGTGACTAAATCATTAGCTCCTTTTACAACGATAATGCTGTTATCACCTTCTGCTAAAATGATGTGAGCTGTCCCGCTCTCGATATGTGTAACCGGTTCCACATTGGTTGTAAGAACCCGATTTCTCTTAAGATTCTCCATGATTTCCGTACCATAGAAATCTTCCCCTACACAACCAACCATCGTAACTTCTGCGCCCAAACGTGAAGCAGCTACAGCCTGATTCGCTCCCTTGCCTCCTGGAACGGTAGCGAAGCTCTCTCCAAGAACAGTTTCCCCTGCGTGAGGTCGCTTGGATGAGGTCACCACCAAATCCATTGAACAACTTCCGATTACACAAATTTTAGCCATGTCCATCAACAACCTTTCTTATGTTGTCATCTATTCTTTACTTCTTGTTGTTTCCCGCTCCACAAAGCTGACGGGTAATTGAATGATTTTATCTTCTACTTTATCTTGCTCAATTAACTTAATAAGTAAACCAGCCGCTTCACGGCCCATGTCATGTGCAGGCTGACGGATAGTGGATAACGAAGGAGACAACAGGCTGCTGAGTGGGATATCATCGAATCCAATGATTTGGAGATCCTGTGGCACTCTTTTACCTAAGCGATGTGCTTCATGAATAACTGCTGTCGCCACGATATCATTACTGGCAATTACGCCGTCTGTGTCTATATATTTATCAAATAACTCTACAGCCCATTGTTCCGCTTCCGTGTGGGAGAAGGATGAAGTCTGGATCACTTGATAAGTGATTCCCATTTCATCAAGTACTTCAATCGCACCTTGAAATCGATCTTGCGCCGGTTTAATATGCGCCGGTCCTTGCATAACTGTAATTTTGGTGCTTCCCCGTGCAATGATTTCTTGAGCAGCAAGGCGTCCGCCTTTTCTGCCATCTGCATATACGGAGGGACTGTCATTAGAAGTACGGTCAAGAAATACAACCGGAATTTTCAAATTAGAATAAATATCTTTCTCGGGAAAATTGGTTGATGAGATCATGCCAATGACATTATTTTGGATAAAGGTTTGAATATAATCCAATTCCTTTTCCTCGTTCTCATCACTATTACCAAAGATTATTCGATAACCATGCTCCTGCATCCGATCTTCTATCCCACGTGCTAATTGCGGGAAGAATGGGTTCGTAATGTCAGGCAATAGAAGTCCTATTAATTTGGATTTCCGTTTATACAATGACCTTGCAACCTCATTAGGGGTATAATTCATTTCTTTGATAGCTGCCTCAACTTTTTTTCGAGTATCGATATTCACATAACCAGATTCATTTAACACCCTAGAAACGGTTGCTACCGACACTCCAGCTATTTTTGCAACATCTTTAATCGTCATCATGATTCATTTCATCCCCCAATGTGTAACCGGTTACATGTATTACATTAATTAGATTATCATAAAACCGTTTTCATTACAAATCTTTTTTCGTTCCAATATATAACAAAAGATATCGATTGAACTCGATATCCTTAGTGAGGCTAATAAACCAGTTCACAATCATGGTGTTCCCAAACATCAAATAAATTACCATCCAGATCTTCAAATACAAAAAACTTACCATACTCACCTTCGTCACTAATATTTCCGACTTTCACATCTTCACAACTCAAATTGTTATGAAGTGATACGACATCATTAGTAAAGAAAGTGATCACCCATCTTTTCTTATCCCTTACCTCGAACACAGCTCTTGAATCATGATCACTTTGTGTTAAACATAGGATCGGTCTATTCTCTCTAAATAAGCTTAGATTGCCTTCTCTTCGATCCCTAATATTAAAACCAAAATGTTTCACAAACCAAGCTGCAGATTTCTCCAAGTCTTTTACTGGGATCACATTATATGCAATACCTAAAATTCTTCCAACCTCCATCGAATACCTCCTTGACCTTAGACTTTTATCTACTAAAGATCTCTAAAGACTTTTATCAGCAAATCGATTTAATAGTTTGATTGTATTAAAATGCATCCCTTCATGGTAAAGCGTGAAATTTATGAATTCTCCGATTGTATTTAAGGTTAATCCACTTCCGGTTGTAAGCGGTGTTGCTTGCTCACTTAAGCGATTGTGCATTGCTTCCTGAATACGTTTGGGTTGCTCCGAAAGCATCTTAATTAACACTTCAAGTGTTGGTGGTTTCTCGCTCCACTCTGCAGGTTTAGTACCTTTTGCAAATAATCGTTCAAAGCTTTCCGGCAATTGCATAAGCTCCCTAGCGGAATGAAAAGCGAACTTCTCTTGCACCAAATAAATATGTCCCAAGTTCCATCTAATGTTGTTATTAAAGCCCTGTGGAATGATATCTAGTATTTCCTCGGAAAGTTCTTCAACTGCACGAACAGTAACACTACGTACAAATTCAATTTGTTTGAACACGATTTGCTCCATCATAGCCCCTCCTATTTTTTATCCATAGTTTACCATGCACGACAACCGAATCCCAGCAGTTAGTACGAATTGTAAAATATCCCTTTACAAAAGAAAACGAATGGTTTATTTTAACATTAAGTAATGATTAAATATTACTCGTATTATCCTAACATTTAAATTCTATAGCAATAAATATCGGAGGTTATGATGGAAGATAACATGAAAGATACCTTACTATCGAACATAAAATTTGCGTACAACGAAGCTTTGGAATTCATTGTTTCTATGGGAATGATTGCTTGTGAAGAGCAGTTGCTTAAGGCAGCAGAGGATTACAAACTTGAAATGGACCCACAAGTGTTGTCTTATCATAAAGATGCACGAGCACGGTTGTCACCTCACTCATACCGAGAACTTCAGTTTTTTTTCCAGTACAACTTTTTTCATAAAGCACTCGATTTTGCTTTCTATGAATCCATTTGCACCTGTCCAGAACCACAAACAGCTGAAGCATGGATAAATCGACTGGAAAAGAGTCCTGCAGAAAAGGTAGTCGCTGAAATGGTATATGGTGTGTATTACGATAAATTAGATGAGTTGCTAGAAGGAAACGATTGGGAAATCGTCAAGAAGGATACCCGCTTAATGGCTGAGCTTGTGGCAAGAACAAAACCACAGCTGGATGTGATTGAAGCGCAGGGGCCATTACTAGAGTGTCTTGCTTATCCCGAAGAAACTAAGCTACGTTATATGCAGCTTTTAAACCAGTTCTACAAGGATGTCTTTTCACTTTGGAAAGAGGAGTTAAAAAGGGAGTCTGAACAAGCCTCTCAGCGTTATGAAGGTCTGTTCCTAGCGAATCCTGAAAGATTCATTCGTGATATCAACAAAAATGAACCTGCAGTTTATGATGTTCCCACTACTTTTCATGTCAGCTTCTTCTCACAAGTTGGGAATCATGTTCTCTTCTTTTACGCAGGAAGTTCCCGTATCGCTTGGGTTATATTCGGCATTTTTAATGACCATGTATTCGGACCGGCTGCTGATCGAGAGAAAACTGAACTTTTTTTAAAAGCATTCTCGGATAAACGACGTTTAGACTTCTTGCTGCTCTTAAGGAATCGCCCTCACTATGGACAAGAAATTGCATCAGCACTTGGCATAACGCCCGCGGCAGTAACTTATCATGCCAACTTCCTATTCTTTTTAGACCTTATCGAACTAAAAAGAACCGACCATCGATTATATTACCATCTTCGAATGGATAAATTGAGAGAATTACTTGCCGTCACCACAAAAGTAATGCTCGATGAGGAACCTCCTATCTTTTAAGTGAACCACAGCAATTAAAACCATAGTGGGGAGGGTCTAAATTGAATGGATCTACAAACATAGAAGCAGACTCGATCAAAAAATCCAAAGTAGTTTCTAACACTTTTATGCGTTTACTGAAACTTGGAAAACCCTATTTAGGCTGGTACCTCATATTATGTCTCTTAGCTGCCGTCGTTTCCCTTGCAACAGTTGGGATAGCCGAATCTTTACGACGTATAATCAACGCTGCTACGAATCAGAACATGTCCTTTTTAATGTCTGGTGCTATCTTTGCTCTAATAATCGTTATTGTAGATGCTTTAGCCAGCTTCTTATTGACTTACTTATCAGGTGTGCTTGAATTCAAGTCGACCTCCAAGCTTCAGGTATCACTGCTAGCTAGATTATTAAACGTACAGATGAAGGATTTGGATCGTTATCATTCTGGTGATCTCATTAGTCGTATCAATGATTCTGCCCCAGCTGCTCAGCAAGGTATCAATCAGAAGACCATTGAACTATTCAGTAATCTGATGCAAATTACATTTCTCCTAACTTATCTGCTCTCACTCCAATATGTCTTAACGCTCGGAACTATATTGATTTGCTCGCTTGTTCCACTTGTGATGATTCCCTTCACTTCCCGCCTACGTTCCATGCACGAGCAAAGACAGCAAATTGAAACCGCTCAACAAATGTTTATTCAAGATACGATACAGGGTGCTGAGGTTGTGCGTGCCTTCTCCCTTGCACCTAAGCTGCATAATCAATTCACACAACGTGTTAGGCAATATTTCAACATTCATTTACCTGTCACACGCTTAGAAGCTGTGGGCTATAATATGCCCTTTGCCGTTATTCTTAGTGGATTGCTATATGTTCTCTCCTACGGCGGATATCTAGTTATCCAAGGGAGATTGGATGTGGGTGCAGTGGCGGCATTTCTGATTTGTTTCGAGCAAATTACAAACCCTGTATCAAAGCTGGCTAATCTATGGACAGAATTACAAGCCTCGCTGGCGCAAGGTAAACGATTGTTTGAAGTCCTTGATTTACCAGAAGAAGACGCAAGCCTTGAATGTAATCAGGAAGATTCTCATAAAGAAACGCCGATGAATAACAACCAAGCAATTAGTGGCTTGTACCCTATCACCTTTGAGAATGTAGGTTTTCTTTATGGTAATCATCAAGTATTAACTAACGTAAATCTAACCATAGAACCAGGTAAAGTAACTGCGTTTGCCGGTCCTAGTGGCAGTGGAAAAAGCACCCTCCTTCAATTAATACTCGCAACCTATGAACCTAATGAAGGGGTCATCCAATCTGGTAAGTTGCCGTTAAGCAGCATTCCCCCTCGGTCTTGGCGCAATCATTTGGCTTATGTTTCTCAAGAGCCTTATCTGTTCACTGGAACCCTATATGAAAATATTGCATGGGGAAGACCTGACGCAACCTATGAAGAAATTATTAAAGCAGCAAAAAGTGCGGGGATACATGAATTTATTATGAGAACCCCCCTTCAATATCAGACTTCCATTGGGGAACGGGGCCATACCTTATCTGGCGGTGAAAGGCAGCGGCTATCTATTGCCAGAGCGTTTGTCCGAGCGCCTAAGCTTCTCCTTCTTGATGAACCCACAGCTGCACTTGATAGCCATAATGAGGAGATTGTCGGCCAGGCCCTGCAAGAACTCATGCATGATCGTACAACGGTTGTTATCGCACATAGATTATCTACCATCAGAAATGCAGATCACATTTATTATATGGAAGCGGGTTCTATTGTTGAAGCTGGGACTCATCTGGAGTTAATGACTTTACAAGGACGGTATTACAATATGGTTGAGACCTCAATGAAGAAGGCTGATATTTCTGCTCTGGTCAGGGAGGTAGAGATATGAATGAGATGGAATCCAAGAATCTTAAACTGGGGTATGTTCTGCGTAGATTAATCTCTTACGCTAGCCCTTATCGAATTGGATTTATTGTGGCTGTTCTCCTTCTCTCTGCTAAGCTTGTAATGGACATAGGATTTGCAGCCATTCAGCAAGTATTTATTGATACGATCAACAACGCCAATATGAATGCATTAACACGTATAACTGTAATCTGTGCCATTGCTTGTGTCATCATTATCTGCTGTCTTATGGTGCAGCATTACTTCCGTTTTGTTATGCAAAGTCGGATGGCTTGGGATATTCGTGCGAAGCTGTTTGACAAAAGTCACCGACTTCCATTCCGTTACCTTCAGTCGATGCATTCAGGTGATTTGACTTCGCGTAACACTAAGGATGCAGGGATGGCCATGGGGATGATAAACAGCATCGTATACGATCTAGGCTATAATCTACTTCTCTGTTTCATTTCCTTTCTATATTTGGCTAAAATGGATGTCTGGATCGCCCTGTTAGCTCTTGGATCAGGTCCCCTTGTTTTTCTGTCCGGACGTTTCTTTGATCGCAGATTACGAAAATTATCTACTCAAATATATGCAAAAGAGGCGGAATTGCGAGGAATCTTACAAGAAACGCTTCAAGGAATGAAGGTCGTCAGAGCCTTTTCGCTTGAAGAAACTCTCTTAAATAAATATGCGTTGGAACGTGAGAAGTTAAGAAGAATGCAGCTGCGAAAATCGCTTCTAAATGGTCTCTTATGGCAATCTTCTGCCTTTATCAACAATCTCGTAATGGTGACATGCGCCGCTTTAATTGCGTTATCAGCTCTAAGTGGCGGAACATCAGCAGGTGAAGTACTCGCTTTTATTATTTTGATGGGTAGGGTTCAATGGCCTTTTGTCCATATGTCTCAAACATGGGGAGGTGTCCAGGAGGCTTTAGGTGCAGCTGACCGCGTATTCGCTATACTTGATGCACCGGATGAAGGAGCTACTCATCCTTTGCCAGAATCCAGCTCATCAACATTTGCTTCCGTAGAGGTAGCTGCATTACAAATAGAGGATGTCCACTACAACTATTCGGGTAAACCGGATAATGAAGCCTCCCTATTTACAGGGCTTAATATTCATATACAACATGGAGAAACTATCGCAGTAGTCGGGCCAAGCGGGTCAGGGAAGACGACGCTCGTTCGATTATGTAATGGACTTTATGAGCCTACTGCAGGAAGCATCACGGTTTATGGAAAGTCTGTACATGATAAGCTTGAAGAAGCACGCGCAATGATTACCTATGTTCCCCAAACCCCTTATTTGTTCTCAGGAACTATACGAGACAATATCGCCTTCAGTTCTAGTACAGCTAGCGAAGAGGATATTCGAGAAGCCGCTCGGCTCGCAGGTGCAGAAGAGTTTATTACGAAGATGCCCCATGGTTATGACACTATCCTAGGTGAACATGGATCGACTTTATCTGGTGGACAAAGACAACGCATAGCCATTGCCAGAGCTTTTCTTCGTGATGCTCCACTCCTTCTTCTAGATGAAGCAACTTCCGCACTCGATAACGAATCTGAGCGAATGATTCAGCAATCGCTTGATTTGTTAATGAAGAATCGAACCACATTGGTTATTGCACACAGACTATCCACCATACGTGAAGCATCTAGAATTATCGTGTTAAATCAGGGTTCGATTGTTGAGGAAGGTACACATGATTCCTTATTAGAAATGAATGGGCTATACTCACAATTATATAACATTCAATTTAAATCTTCTGAAGCAGAAGACATTAGTGCACCTGAGTTGCTTCAATTACATTCCAACCTTTGATCTCAGTTCAATGCATACATCGTAATTCATAAGTTATTTTAATTAAGGTGTATGCGTTGGAATCGAGTATAAATTATCCTCTTCTTTTAATCGTTTCATGACGAGCTTAATAAATGACTGGATATAGCTTTCTTGAAGCTCTTTCTTTCTGTGGCTCATCCATATCGAATGCTTAGAGACTACATTTTCCACTTCGACCTTGGCTAACATACCCTGATCAAGATAAGGCTTTGCTAACAACGCAGATACAAAGCTAATCCCATAACCGGCAATCACGGCTTGAATAACCTCATTTACTCCATTAAATTGCAGTTCGATCTTCGGTTGTTGTATCTTTCTTTCTTCACATAATTGTACAATTCTCTCTCTGGCTGCACTACCTTCCTCCCTCATAATAAATGCCTCAGCCATCACTTCCTCAAAGCTAACCTCCTGCTTGGCTAAAGAATGATTTGAAGAAACTACGAACACATACTCGTCCTTGTACAACTCACGATGTTCGAACACCCCTGTATGATGAGAAGGAAACGCCATATCACTATAAATCGCCACGTCTGCTTCAAAGTTATTTAATTGTTCCATGACTTCATGAGAATTTGCAGTAGAGATCTGAATTTTAACCTCCGGAAAAGATTGTTTGTATAATGATGCCCACCGGGGGATGAGTATGCTTGTGGCCAGGTAATTGCCTGCAATCCGAATATGGCCCGCAGGAAATTTATGATAATCCTCAATAATCTGCTGTACCTGTTCACCCATAGCAAATAACTTTTCAAGTGGTTCGATCAGTTTTCTCCCAATCGGTGTTAGCACCATTCTCTTTCCTATGACCTCTAATAATACGATATTATTCTCCCGTTCAAATTTGCGGATCTGCGCTGATATAGCGGGTTGACTAATGTGCAAACGTTCGGAGGCTTTGGTCACACTCCCTGTTATCGCAACATAATAAAACAATTTTAATACATGATAGTTCATTCTGATTTCTTCCTAACTATATAAAATAAAATCATATTTAACGGACCTTCGGCTTTCTTATTATAACTATACATTATGAATATTAACTATTATATATTGTTTATTTATAATTATTTATCTTATACTTACAACTATTCAAAAGGGAGGTTTCGTTAATGAAGGAGACAGTATTATTTCTAACCCGTCACGGGCAGACCGAATGGAATTTGCAGAAAAGAATGCAAGGACATCAAAATTCAGCGTTAACAACCTTGGGTGAACAGCAAGCGGAATGGTTGAGAGAACGTTTGGAAGGTGAGAATTTAGGAGCCATTTATTCTAGTACTAGTCCAAGAGCATTGCATACTGCGCAGATTTTACGAGGAAATCGGAGTTTACCGATTCAACAGCAAGCTTCATTAATGGAAATTAACATGGGCATTTGGGAAGGGATGAACACAGATCAGATTGAACAAGAATATCCATTACAGTACACCCATTTTTTCACCAGACCTGATCTTTTTATTCCTCTAGCCCCAGGTGAGACCTATAGTCAGCTTGAACAAAGAGTAACGCCGACTATTGAGCGTATCATTAACGATAATGAAGGACATGAGGTACTTATTGTCACGCATCGGATGACCCTGAAAGTCATTATGGCTCATTTTCTCAATAAATCATTGCAGGAATTAGGGGAACTACCGGATATTCTCTCTACAGCATTGTGTAAAGTAACCCTAACTGACAACAATACAACTATCGATCTGTACGGCGATACTTCACATTATCAATAAATCCTTCTCAAAAATAAAAAAGGAAACTCCGATTTAAATGGGGTTCCCTTTTTAGACTTCAATTTTAAATTTCCACACTTTTGATTGTAAAGCTGCGGACCTTCATCCATTTTCCTGAAATAAATTCGTCAATTGTTTTCGTCTTCGGTCTAACACAAAAACGATGCTTGCTCCCTTTATCAAAACCAACTGCTTCAAAAATCAGGCCGTCACCTATTTGCTCCTTAAAGAACACTTGCTTAAGTCCCAATCTATTTAACATTTCAAGCTTTACACTTTCGATATATGTGCGTGAATACTCCTTAGACATATGTGTTCCTCCTAGTAGTGGTAGTAATATTATAAGTTCAATATTAAGAAAATCAACCGAAGATCACATAATCACAAAAAGAAAAAAGCCAACCCATAGTCTATGGATTGGCTTCTACTGTATAAGTTGATTACGAAATTATTTAACTTCTGTTGTTCCAGTCACTTTTCCATCAATAACAGCTGATGTTTTCAGATCTTCGCTCGCGAAGTAGAGGTTACCATCAATAGTGGCGGTTTCAGGCAGAGTAAAGCCTTTCGCTTCTACATAAACATCGCCTTTAATCGTTCCGCCTTCAACTTTCAAATTCTCACTTTGTACTGTAAACTTTGGTACGGTTAGTGTATAAGTAGCAGTGATCTTGTGATCAGCATCTTGCGAATAAAGGGCAATCTTACGGTAGATGTCGCCATCTGCGGCTCCTTTATTACGGAATTCTCCAGCTACAACAACCTCATCAGGAATCGTTACATCATTTAGAATCGCAACAATCCAGTTTCCATCTTTGCTAACAGCCTTAGTAAATGCATCTGCTTGATTCACAATCGAAGCTGTAGTGACAGCATCTGTCTGCTCAGCAGCCGGAGCTGAAGTTGCCGCCGAATTGTTTGCTTTATCCTCATTTGCTCCACAACCTGCCAATACTGCTACCGAAACCCCAGCCACTAAAATCATTTTAAATAGTCTCATTTTCGATTCCCCCTAATTTTGATTATGAATTAATTATATATTAAAATTCTTAATAATTAAGTGAATAATTTCACAAATTTGTGTCAGTATCTAAAGCGGTTTCACAGCGCGCTCTCTTCCCGATTAAGATTCGTTCCCATGAGCCACACCTCTTCTCGCTGACTGATTTAGCTTCTTATATCTATTTACCCAAATTATAAAAATGAACACAAGCATCATTTGCTTCTTGGTATAAAGTCAATCGTTGACTCTTTTCAAGTGTTAATGATAATATTTGGAAATAAATATCTCAGCAAGGGAGAAGTTTACTGGTGAAAAAGACTACAATGAAAGACATCGCGCTACAAGCTAATGTCTCCGTTGCGACTGTAAGCTATGTTCTGAACCGCGTCGATAACCAAACCATTCCTGAGAAGACCCGCAATCAAATTCTGTCACTTGCCGAAGAACTTCATTACATTCCTAATCTAGCAGCCCGTTCGCTTGCCAATAAAAAAACAGGATTAGTAGGGGTACTTGTCCATAATTCTGCTTATATGCCACCTTGGAAACTCTATGCCCAATTCACATTTATTCGTGCTTTGGAACAGCGTTTAACGGATGCCGGATATCATACGCTGCTATATTCTCTTGGTACTGACCATCCTTCTCTGAATATCATCGTTGAAAGAAAGCTCGAAGCCGTCTTTCTGATCGATGTGCACGATGAATCCTTCTATTCGATTTCCAAACATTTTGTAGAAGGTATCCCCTTGATTTTGATCGACAGCATGATTGAAGATAAGCTGTTTAAGCAAGTTCTTTACAATTATCGTTCAGCTCTACGGAAGGTAATGCCGGAGGATCTTTCACAGGTTTGTTTAATTATGGAGAGCTTCAATAACTCCCTGCTCACTAGCTTTATCCAAGATAGTCTTCCTTTACCTGAGAAAGCAATATTCAAAGTTCAAAATATGGAAGAATTGAATACAATCTTATCGGAGGGGATCTACAAAGAGGCCATAGTTATTAATGAGTTTATCGGAAGTTGTGTTGAAAAATCCGGGGTATTCGCACGTCTTTCTGTTCTATGTACCTGTAATTGCCCAGAAATGCTTGGAGAAGACGTTCAGAAATTCATATTCACTGGGGATAAATCAGCCACTGCTTTTGAACTAATGCAGGAGTTATTACATCGTCCTGACTACTCCAAACAAGAGAATAATCGTTATTTTGTTGATTAATTTTTTTTCGATATTCACTTAAACGTTTAAGTCGAGAGGAGAGTTACCCATGACAGATCCTGTATTAGCAAAACATGCATCCACCACCGATCAATTCTATCCAACCCTTTGGGGAAACCGGAGATTTATGCTGCTACTCAGCTCCTATTCCATTTCTTTGTTTGGAAATACCTTTCACAGCATTGCTTTAAGTTTATGGGTACTTCAGACGACCGGAAGCGCTAAAATGATTGCCATTATTACGATAATCAATCTATTGCTCAGTTCTTTACTCGGATCGATAGGAGGCACACTCGCAGACAGGATCAATCGTAGAACCATTATGTTAATCACTGATTTGATAAGCTGCGGTATAGCAGTTACGCTTGCTCTGACCATTTCCATGTCTTCTACATCATTCATTATCGTGGCCATATTAACGGGACTTACGACAGTCTCAGCATTATTCCAATCCCCTGCGTATCAAGCTTCAATTACCACTGTAGTTGGAAAAGAACATGTGCAAAAAGCAGTCGGGATTCTGAACCTGTCGGAGAACATCTGTAGGACGATTGGGTATTCGGCTGGAGGTATTTTTGTAGCAAGTTTTGGAGCGGCAGATGCCATATTATTTGATGGAGCTACATTTTTCGTTTCCTTTCTACTAGTTCTTGTTGTCCGCTCCCTTCCACTCCCAAACCGAGTGAATACCGGACCTAAAGAAGAAAGAAAATTCACACAGGATCTTGCGGATGGCGTTCGTTATATTTGGAGATACCCCTTCGCCCGAGCAATAATCATCATGCTTCCTACGCTCACTTTGTTCTTTATGCCTTCACTGATGCTAACGCAAGTTATGGCCGTCAAAGTATGGAATTCTAGTCCCTTTCAGTTTGGACTCATGGAAGCCTGTATTCCTCTAGGTTATATGATTGGTTCCAGCATGATCTTGTTTCTCGGCTCCAAATTAAAGAATCGCGGCTTCTTTATCATGACTGGACTGCTGTGTCTGGGTCCCCTGTACCTCCTGTTATCGTTCGTCACTACTGCTGCCTTAGCCATTCCCATCATTCTTCTAATTGGCTTTATGTTCTCATTCTGTACATTGCTGATAAATACAATCCTCAGACTGGAAGTTTCGGAGGATATACAAGGTAGAGTCTTCGGTGTACTTGGCTCCATTATGAGTGTAGCACCCTCAATTGGTCTTACAGCTGTTTCATTCCTGTCCGATCACTTCAGTCCAGCCCCTGTCATGGGTTCCATCGGAGTCCTGCTACTACTGTTTGCTTTATTAACCTTGTCCAAGTTAAAGGTGATTCGTAATTATAAGTAATTTTAGAACATATCTTATGACCGTTATCGCCCGTTTCTCCTAATAACGCGCCTATTATGAAGCTCGATCAGTAATTGAACAACTATAATGATCAATAAGAAGATTCCCACGACACCTGTTAAAAATGGATAAATTAGAGGGAAAAATACACTTGGATAACTTTTAGTAATATCCGAATAGTAGCCCATACCCATAAGTGATGTACCCGAGAACTCGATAAGCTTCACCCCTAGATGATTGTCACTTCTTTGAGCATAACTCAGCACCTTTTCTTCTATACTGCCATCATGTGAGATCGTGATTATTTTCCATTTTCTCTTTTCCATCGGCTGACTATCATCTGTAAGTCTTTGGACTATATTAATTTCTTTCTCGCCAGTCTTTCGATCCGTAACAGTGAGAATATCTATCCATGAGAAATATCTGCTTCCTCGTTCCCGATTAGACAACCATATTTCATCAGGAGTTGAGATTTTTTGACCATTTAATAAAAACTGAACTTTCACAATATCTCCAGGCGGGACACTCTCCTCTTCATCCCAAAGGGTCAATTCTGCTTTCCTGCCTGTATTTTCTTCTTGGATCTTAATATGCTTATCATCAACCGTTAGTTCTTGAACGTTTAACGTGTCATACCCTTTCTCAGCATGGTTGATCTCATAACGCTGATTGATTTGATCTGAAATCATATACTCACGGATATAGTTGAACAATGGGCTGAAAGAAATCGCTAGCAAGAAAAATGAAATCACCGATAAATAAATTATTTTTTTCATAATGAATCCTTGTGAGCGATCGTCAGCTTGAAATTTTGTCTTGAGCCACCTTCGAGGCCATTTGGAACCCCATCCTGCATAGGAAAGAAACCAAACTTCTGATAAAATCTTCTAGCAGGTTGACCCTCTGGATGATCCTCACCAAATGTAGTAACGAATATCTCTGCTGGGGTTTCGATACTTTCGATAATATAGTTAAGAAGGGCTGTCGCGACACCCTTATTTCTCTCTATGGCTGAAACAGATAACCAACCAATCTTGTAATTAGGGGCATTGGATGAAGAGAATAACACAGCTCCAAGTAATCTTGAACCTGGCGAACCATTGTTTTCTCGTACACAAAAAGCGCTTTGTCGACTGATATTTTTTTCTAACGCTAGAGTGAAATTCGGATCATCTACCATCGGCCCAAAAAGGGACTCCACCTCTGCCGCCAGCTCCAGCCATCCTCTTATATCCTCCATAGTAGCTTTTACTACATTCATAAATAAGTTCTCCTTTAGTAGTCTTGGTTACACCATTCGATACACTGAGGAATAAAGTTATCATAGTCATTTAAAGCAGTGATTGTATTTATTACTTCACGGGTTCCAAGCTCTCGCTCTGTATCATCCGTACTCTCTATTCCAAGTGACCGTCTGATATTATAAGCTAACCATTCTAGCTTCCCATGAAAACCATAGTTGAGCACATCGGACCAGTTAGCATAAATCTCGCCGCCATGATCGCGGTATGCATTAATAAGCGTGCAGAAAGCATCTTTGCTTACACTTCCCGATTCAAAGCCTGACCAATAAAGGGCTACATCTATTAACTCTTGGGTTGGATGGATAGGTCCTGCTGCTTCCCAGTCAATAATAATGGGTATCTGATGCTCATCCCATAGTACATTTTTTTGATCTAAATCCCGATGGCTGATCACCATATGATTCAATAATTGTTCCGCTGAAGAATCTACAAGTTGTTCCCAATGATTTATTTGGTTCAGGTTATCTAATAGCAAGCTAGACCATTCCAAACCATCCTGTTTTGCTGTTAGTGCATATTCATTCCAACGAACAGTGGATGTATTTACTGCCTCAAGATTTTCATTAGGATGATGATCAAGAAGTGTAGCGAAATCGATCTTATGAATTTTAGCAAGGTTTTCGCCAATCTTTTTACAACACCCTATATTAATACCTCCTGATGGCAATGCCTTACCTTCGACCCATGGAAATAATAAATAGAATTGACCCTCGAATTCATGCATAAAACTATCTTTGGATACGATGGCCGGTACTGCATTTATTCCATTTTGATAAGCCATATTTGCAACCTTTTCAGAAAGAATATAGTTGTACATAGCAGTATCCCGCTGCATAATTTGAGGATTTAAAGCTTTCACTGCATAGAGCGCTTTGTCCGTTTGTAGACGATACATTCTGTGCAGAAGACCACCTGTTACCTGTTCTGGTTCATTTTTTAAATGACCTAACCCGTATTTTGCACATAGCATTTCGAAATTTAAGTTATAATTCAGATTTCCCATGTTATGTATCCCTTTCCTATCAATCAGAATCCCAACTTCAATAACCAAGCCGACAACTTCTCTTCCCGCTCTTTTAAGTCCCCATTTATGCGATTGAATTTACCAAGCCATTGCTCAGAAGCTATGCTGCCATCCAGCATATACAGGACACGTTCTGCCTGAGCAGCGACTTTCGCATCATGTGTAGCCAGTAGAATCGTTGTACCCGTCTGATTAATATCTATTAATATCTCCATAATTTCACTAGCAGCTTTAGAGTTCAGTGCACCTGTTGGCTCATCACCAAATAGAATATCAGGCTCATTGATGATTGACCTGCAGATCGCTGCTCTTTGCAGTTGTCCACCCGACACTTGTGTAATATCACGCTCAGCGAGTGCAGAGATTCCGGTTTTTTTCATTAACTCAGCGGCTCTGTTATTGATGGTTCTACGACTAACGATTTTAGCTCGATAAGCGGATAAGATGATATTGTCCCGAATAGTCAGGTTTTTTAAAAGATGCATCTGCTGAAAAATAAATCCCATTTGATTTAAACGCAGTTCAGCTAATTCACTCTCAGAAAGACCACTGATGTCCTGCCCTTTAAAAACAACACTTCCTGAAGTCATCCGGTCCATGCCGCTGATCGTATAGAGCAATGTTGATTTCCCTGAGCCAGAAGGCCCCATTATAGCTACGAATTCTCCCTTTGATACCTGTAGATGAACATCTTTTAATACCGTCTGCGGGGTTCCTTGCCCGGTTACAAAGGTTTTATTTAAACCCTTCGTCTCTAATATGAACATACTACCACCTCACCCTCATTCGACAATCAGTTTAGATAAATTGGATTTCTTCATCGATATCGTGCTTACTACGGTTGTGAGTGCTACAATGAGCATGAAAAAAAGAGGGAGAACAAGATAAGCTATTACCGGATTAACTACAAACTGTATTTTGGATGCTCCCATAAAGGATCCGAGTAATTGAGTGAATTTTTGACCGATGGTATTCGCTGCAAAGGTTCCGAGAATGATTCCAAGACCAGAAACCAGTAGTAGCCTTACCTGATATTGCTTTCGAATATCTTCTAACGTAAAGCCAATGCTTCTCAAAATGGCAATTTGCGAGACGTCCTTCGCTAGAAGCATTTTTAGAAATAAAGCTGCAATCAATACTGAAATTGATATCGAGATGGCAATGGATAAGCCAGTGACCAGCTTTAATTGGCGAATCGTATTCCCGAGCGTCTGAGATAAATAGCTTTCTAGATGAGTAACTTTGGCTGGATAAAATAACTTTGCATATTGATCCATTTTCTCCTGAACGGAAACATTCGGATTCACATCTAAAGCTACGATATACCATAGCACGGACTTCGGGTCATACGGTAATCGGGCTTTTGCAGTTCGACCTCCATTCGTTATATCTTGGTAGATCCCGCTAACCGTCAATTTTTTCGAAGTGCCATCTACCTCCAAAAGAACGCTATCCCCTACCCTTTTGTTCCATTCCTTGGCATTCAGATCAGAAAGGGCAATCTCCTCCCCACTTTCAGGGGTTCCTCCGTTAACATAGGTGAGCGGAAAAATAGAGAAATCTCCTGTTTCAACATTGATATTCTCCCATACGCCATCGCTGCCTAGCACTTTAAATCGAGAAGTAATTAATGGTGAGAATTTAGCTATATCGGAGTCCTTATTTAGCGTCGTTATCAGTTCATTAAATCGCTTCTCTATTTGATCAGATGGCTGCAAATCGATTCTCATGTCACTCTGACCTACACCCATATAAGAAATAAACCGAGGGGACTGAAGGGTATTCAATATATTCACTGGCACAAGAATGATAAACAGACAGATCACAAATACTAAGAATAGCAATCCGAACATGGTGAAGCGTCCATAAACATCCTTTAGGCCAAGAAAAACATTCACATTTATATGCCTGCGCTTACTCAGCACTACTCTACTTTTATTACCTTTCAACTCTCCCACAGTCCCTGACCTTAAAGCCTCTACTATTGTTATACGATTAAACCTTCTAAGAATAACTCTGCAAAAGAACACAATCATGCCGAAGATCAAACCGACCGCTAAGACTGGAACAATAGGCTGAAGGATCGTTTTCGGAGCAGTCCCCAAGTACAATGTGATATTCGCTGTAAACAATCGCACCACACCCAAAGATAATAAATATCCTAGCAGTGAAGCGCATGCTGCCATAACCATATATTTTGCCAAATAGATCCTTCTAATATCTCGCTGTGAAATCCCAATTGCTTTCATGACGCCAATCTCTCTATAATCCTCCTCTAAGGTCGCGATCATCGTAAACCTTAAACATAGGACGGCAATAATCATAAGAAGGATACTTACCAAAATAATGACAACTGCAATAATCCCATCTGTCAGCGCATTCAGCGTCTTAAACAAAGGATAGTCTATCATTGGTCCTTTACCGGGCATATCTGAGGATTGATAGGTATTTCGGAACTCGCTAAGTCTACTTAAATCGGTGATTTGAAATTCAATTAAGTACTCAACTTCTCCATGGTTCTTCTTAAGTACATTATAATCCGTGTCATTTACGACAAAGCGCTTAGAGCTAACAATAGCTGGATTCATTTGGATGTCTCGAACAAAATCCGTAACCATAAATTTTTGATCTAACTGTCCATTGGAAAGGGTAACCTGATCACCAATCTTCAGATCATTCTGCTTCATATAATAAATAGGAACTGCGATTTCTCCTTCAGCTACCCTAATCACTTGATTCTCTAAATTCAGCAGTAAATCAAATGATGGGTTCTGCTTAACAAAACCTATATCCATTACGCTGTTCTCTTCCGACTTATTGCTGTTACCTAAGACAATCTGCGAGCCATCTATCCTTAGCATTTCTACTGTCTGTTGATTCTTAACAAGTGGATTTGTAGAGGCGAATTTTTGAATACCTGCGTTATCTATTGGACCAGCATGCATTTGAACAAAATGGGGAGCCTTTGATTTATCCAGCAAATGACTTAAAGAACCGGACAATTCCATAATGACTTGAGAAGCACAAGCAGCAAGCAACGCCGATAACATCATAAAAATAAATAAGACGATCGTTATGATTTTATTTCTTTGAAAATCTTTTTTCACAATTTGTAGCAGCATTGACGATCTCTCCCCTGCGTCTCATTCATCCTCCCTGCCCGGACCTTACTCAAACATTTGCGTTACGTAGGAAAAGCTTCCTTTTTCAGCTCCCAACGTAGTCTCCATAATATAAATAAAGCTCTGAATTTTGAGAATGATCTCTTCCGGTTGCCACTTGAAAATCCCTTCATCCAATAGAAATTGTGAGGCGATCAACAGAAATTCCATCGTTTCTTTAGGATAAGGACAGTGGAACAAGCTCTCCTCGATTCCCTGCTCAATCACCTCTGTCAACACAGGTGTTAGCTTCAAAATAGTTTCAGCCAAGCTTTTCTGATGGATTAGTGCATTCTCAGCTTGATGAAACTGTTCAATCATGTGACCTTTTCTCTCCGAATCAGGTTTCTGCGCCATTATGATTTGTAGTAGCTTTTCATGTACGGAGAGCTTTGAATCAGCAGCAATGATCTTCGCAACGTCTACTCCAGCATCGATGAATCGTGTGACCACTGCTTCCATAACCTCCTCCTTCGACTTGAAATAATAGTAGAACGTGCCCTTGGCAATCCCGATCTCCTGCAAGATGTCGTTCACTGTAGTTCTCGCATAACCTTTCGTAAAAAAAAGCATTTCTGCCTTATCTAATATTTCATTTCTGCGTTCTTCCGCTTCTTTGGAAATTCTCATTTATTCTGAGTCCTCCTTTTATAGACCGACCGTCGGTCTATTCCATTTAAATACATTTAATACATCATGTCAATGATGTTCCAGTAAATTGGACAAAAGAAAAAGGTAACCTCCAAAGGATGAGGTTACCTTAATGTGCAGTCAGCATAATCAGGAGACTTTTTTGCGCTTTAGAATATGATACACATTGCTGAACATACCGGACAGGATGCCAGCAATTGGGAATACAGCCCAGTTAACGTCCCATCGCCCATAGACAAAGCCCGTAAACAGAAAAATCGCCGTCGCCAAAGGCCACAACACAGCCCCAACAACTCCAACAAATCGGTTCTCTTCCTGCTTCTCTGCAGTGATGTTCGGCTCCTCCAGCAATTTCGTATAAGTTCCCTGAATATTCCCGTAATAGATGAATAGAAACACCGCCACAGCCGCAATAAAAAGAAAAGCAGCGACTCCATATGGAGCATAGTCATCGTTGACATAAGAAGTTGCGAAGATAAAGGTCGGCGACAGCACACAAAGACAGACGCCCACAATCAAAGCAAGGCGATAAGTCGGAGCATAAAGGGCTTGACTGCGCTGAAGCGCCGTTTTGAGCGCATAAGGTAGCTGAAAGCCTTGCTCTAGACTTTCGAAGCGCTCGAGTTTCATGCCGCTATGAATGAACATCCCAACGGCCACAGCGACCAGCACGAACATTCCGACCATCCCCAGCATTGAACCTTTATCAGCCATATCAGCATTATTTTCAAACAATGTACTAAGAGTAATCAACAGCGCCACCCCGCATGCGCAGAGAAAAACACCGAGACCGGTCCATAATCCGGAGCTACGTTTGGCAGCCGCATAAGCATAAACCTCTTCTTCACTCAGCATGGGCACAGTCTTCTCCTGTCTGGCTGGATGGATGCCTAGCTCAGCAGTCAGCTCCTCAATATTGCCGAATTCCGAAATAACGATACCGATCGCCTCATTCTCAGACTTACCATCCCGCTTCAGCTCCAGGTACTTATCTTCCATCCCGGACAGCAGCTCCTGCTTCAAACGCTCCAGTTCCGGAGTCTTCGGCAGACCTGCAAACATATTATCCAGATATACTATGATCGTCTCCATGCACTATCACCACTCCTTGATAAATTGGTTTACAACTTCCTGCGTAACCTTCCATTCCTCACATTTTTCTCGGTAATAGGCGAGACCCAGCGGGGTAATCCGGTAATATGTGCGCCGCTTGCCAAGACTCTCATCCAGATAAAAGGATTCAATGTACCCGTTCTTCTCCAGCCGGGTAAAGGCGGAATACAGCGTTGTCTCCTTCATGACATACTTCTCCTGAGTCAGCTGCCTGATATTCTTAGAAATCTCGTACCCGTAGGATTCCCCATCGAGCAGCATGTAGAGGATCATCGTATCATTGTAACCACGTATAACATCACTGCTGATCAAAAATGGTACCCCCTATGATTACTTCATCTGTCGTAGTAGTTGCAGTATACCATAATTACTACGACAGATGAAGTAGTTGCAAAAAAATAGGCAAAAAAATCTAAAAAGCATAAAAAAAGAGAATTGCTCTATGTGAGCAACTCTCCTCAAATCAGCTAGTTTCTTGAATTTTCAAAAATCTGATCAATCTTCTCTTTCGCACCTTCCCAGGAGGTCAATAATGGAAATCCATATTGTTCACGGGCTCTCAAATTCCATGGATGCGGAATACAGAGTACTTTCCTTCCGTCCTGCAATGCAGGAACCAAGTTGTGAACCCCGTCATCGATCAGAAGATCATAATTAATAAGATTCTTTCGTTTACATGGGAAGAAATTTTCGATGGGAATAAACGGCATATGCTTCTGCAGCCAGTTCCATTTTTCAACAACTGCATTGGGCTGGGCCGCCGTAACAATAATAACATCATAAGCATTGTGCAGCTTCTCCATTTCACCTACAACATGCTCGTCGAATAATTCAAGCTCCTCATATAAACCAGGCCGCCCATAGAATACATCTTGTGTACAATCTGGATGACGTAAATGATCCGTATTCCAATCAAGCATTTCCTCGTACTTCAGTACATGAGTGGGGAAATCATTGTTGTTATGGTATATAGCTCGTTTGACCAGATGGCATATCGTGTCATCCATATCAACTGCAATTATAGGCTTTCTCATCTGTGTCCCCCATATGTTTTTTTATATTACTATTTAAGTATACACAATATAATTACTGTTTTCGTCTTGAGTTAGTTAAATTTCAATTTAATGTTTTTTAAACGCCTCTACGCATCTTTGACAGATACAGGCTTTACCACTCAGTTCCAAAGGTACCCTTTCTAGTAGTTCTGCAGGAATTTCCGTATGAAAACACCAACAATCACCACTATTAGCACCACAATGATTTAATTCTTTACATAAAGGACAATACCGTTGTTCAACTTGTTTATTTTTTATTTCCAAAGCTTCTACTCCCCCATACGATTAAACATTTCTCTTCTATTTAGTTACCAAGCATAGGATTATTCAATAAAGCAAGCACAGCACTTCCTAGCATGCAATAAAGTCATTTCACATTTTTTTCCATCAATTCATTCCTTCTACAGATCTTTGCAATATCTCTATACTTTCCTGCAGAAATGCCTTATTGTTCTCAATCCCTCTGGTTTTACACCAAACTACCGCACTAAAAGCATCATAAAAACTATAAAACGGTAGTATAGCTTCCAGATCAAGTAAAGGACGAACCGATTCGTAGCCTTGCACATAAGGGAGCCGTGTTAGCGGGTTCACTTCCCAGACGTATCGGTTTATTTTTGTAAAATCAATTTCAGAGGAACCACCACGAGCGCTCTCGTAATCAATTATACCAACGACTTCATTATCTTTTATTAATATATTGCCTGGTCGAAAATCCATATGAACAACACAAGGCCCATCAGGTTCAGGTAACGCCGAATATACGCTATCAAAGTGAGTAATACATTTCTCAAATAAATCAGGATGAAGGAGTTCTTTACAAGGTTCTTTCCACTTTTCAAAATTATTTTTCAGGTATAATCTCCAGCTATTGTTCTCTACCATCTGAAAACCATCGGATCCATAACATCCATACGCTGGCATGGTAACTTCATGAAGCATGGCATGATAATTACCGATTTGAAACGCCAGACTCTGATCAATGTTACTCGTACAAGGCACCCCATCTATAGCGGATAGAAGCATTGCACCGACACTCTTATTATCTCCGTCCCAGAAATCCAATACTTTTGGAACAGGTATAACACCCTTTAGTCTTTCAAGCATCTCAAATTCACGAACCAGTTTATCCCTGTTGTATGGAATTTTCACGTATACGTTGTCTAGATTATTAAGAGTAAGTTTATACACTTCAGAACTAAACGACTCTGGAACAGACTCTATATTCAAAACACTCAGCTTAAAAATTTCAATTAATTTATGTATGGATTTCATACGACTACCTCCAATCTCAAGGGAAAGGTGCTCTGTTCACGGTTGTGAACTCCCTATTCTTGCATTAAGATAGAGAACATTAGGAGTTTCTAAGGAACTCAACCGGGAGATTTGAACAGATGAAATTTAAGAATCACAGCTTTTCAGGTATCATTCATAGTGATCTGCTTGCTACCCAAGAGCTTGTATATAACCCGTGCAATCTTGATTGCTCTGACCTCATTCATGAACCACATAATGCTGATTATGGGGCGTATATATTTAATATAAACGTGCTATCCATTAGATTCCGTGTTGCAAAAATCACACCTACAAAGATCGGGCAGTTTGTCACGTTATGGGAGAGGATTGGAGATGGGCCGATCCAACCCTATGATATATCAGATCCTGCTGATCTCTTCGTTATAAGTACGCGCAATGAAAATCACTTTGGTCAATTTGTATTTCCAAAAGCTGTGCTAGGTAAACAAGATATATTATCCAATAAAGGTGAAGGTGGCAAAAGAGCACTAAGAGTGTACCCGCCATGGGATAATCCCACGAGTCGTCAAGCTCAAAAAACACAAAAATGGCAGTTGGAATATTTCCTAGAAATACCGGTAATTAAGCCAGCAGACTTTCTTCGTGCGCAAACACTTTACGGTTTTCCAGTAATTCGAACAGTCTGACCTATGTCCTCCACATGTTTTATATCCGCCCATAAAATAAAATAATTGTACAAAGAATCTCCTATTTTCACCGCTTCTGGATATTTCAAAATAATAGCAGCCTGATGATTCCATTCCTCTTCCTGATCAGCAGAAGGCACAATCAATCGTGCTTTCTCTTCCGCTTTTAACCCCTCTAGTGTCAGTTCAATGATTTGTGGATCGGAGCCATAAGGCTTCAGTTGATGAAATGCATCCTTGTTTGCTACTTCATCGATGGATAACCCCTCTCCAGAAATAGCGGATAATTGAAAAAATCCGTCGTTCCCCTGATACCTCTCAGCATATTCTGGATTTACTTCCCACTCGGTGGGATACTTCAAAGTGACCTTATACTCTTTTGAAGTATATGTTGACAACCCCGATGGCTTAACCAGCATTCCGATTCCAGTACTTACTAATGCAATAGCCGCAATAATCAGGACCCCTAACCACCATCTTTTATACGTTGACGTCTTCACATTATCCCCCTAAATCAATATTTAGTTGACATGCACAGCATCAGGAAATAAGATATAAGCAAACATATGAGCAATCATTCATATGTATTGGTGAGGAGGAAATTACAATGAGTAATCTAAAAAATATCCTATCCCTAATTCTTTTCTCCATATTCCTTATTTCTTACCTTTTGAAGCTCCTTATACTTTACAAAAAGAACCACATTAAAGGAAACGTATTAGCTAAAGGAAATAAACGATCTATGATCCATTATACCGAGCTGTTCGTTAAGACTACTACTTTTGTGTGGGGAGCAGCGTGGTTTACGTTTTCCTTAGCGGAGTCATACATAGTTACACTAGTAGGAGAACATTTTAATCATCCGGCGATTCACTTTATCGGTGTTGGTGTAGTAGCCCTCGGATGTTCAATTTTCATACAAGCAATGATTGCCATGCGTACTTCGTGGAGAGTTGGGATTGATAAGTCTACTGTAACAAAACTCATCACGCACGGTATATATAAATTTAGTAGAAACGCCGCATTTGTCGGTTTTGATCTCATGTTCCTTGGATTGTATCTTATGTATCCAAATTCATTAACACTAATTATATTCTTTCTTAACATTGTAGCCATTCATTTACTTATTCTTCAGGAAGAGCAGCATTTAAAATCTGTATTCGGAGATGAATATATTCAATATTGTAATAATACACCTAGATATATTTTATTTTGAAATCTTGCCTACTGTAAATCCTATGCTTTCAAGCACGCCACAATTTACATTTTTTACAATATCCGAAAACATTCTCTTAATGTAATTACTATAGTATGAGGTTGTAAACATACATTAGGAGGGAAATTATGAAATCACCGAAAAAGTACGGCGTTAAGACGGCAATTGTAGCGACTGCAGCAACTGCTCTCTTCGTTTCCAACGTAGTCACTACACAAGCACCAAATCAGGCCAATGCAGCTTCATCAAACACAAGAAATGTGATTCTGTTTGTCGGTGACGGAATGGGTACTGCCCAGCGCAATGCCATCCGCCTAGCTACAGTAGGTGAAAAAGGAAATCTAGCGATGGATTCTATGCCATATGCTGGACTAATTCATACAAGCTCCACTGTCCCTGTTACAGATTCAGCTGCTTCAGCCACAGCCTATGCCAGCGGAGTCAAGACATATAACGGTGCCATTGGGATGAATGCAGATAAAAAGTCCGTACAAACCATTATGGAATATGCAAAATCAGCAGGGAAATCTACAGGCGTTGTAACTACCAGCCAAATTACTGATGCTACAGGCGCCGCCTTCGGTGCTCATGTTGAAGATCGCTCCAAACAAAGTGATATCGCTCTGCAGCTTCTGACCAAGAGCAAAGTTGACGTTCTTCTCGGTGGAGGCGAAGACTTCTGGTATCCTGCTGGGAATCCAGGTAAGTTCGCAGATGAGCCAGCTGAAGATCCTTCAGAGAAGAGCAAAGGAACGCAAGGGAACCTTGTAGACAAAGCTAAACAGCTTGGATACTCCTACGTAACGAACAAAACCGATATGCAAAAGGCGAAAAGCGGCAAGCTTCTCGGGTTATTTGCAAATGAGGAAATGTTCCAGCAAAAGCCAGAGGGTGAAGGAGATATCTACAACCCGGTTGTATCCCTGCCTGAAATGACGAAAAAAGCGCTAGACACGCTTGCAGCAAATAAAAACGGATTTTTCCTGATGGTTGAAGAAGAGGGTACTGACGAATTTGCACACCAAAACAATGCCAAGATGACGATTAAAGCGGGACAAGAGTTAGATAAGTCCGTACAGATTGCCAAAGATTTCGCTAAAAAGAATCCGGATACCCTTGTCCTAGTTCTCGCCGACCATGAAACAGGTGGATTCTCTATTGAAGCCGTAGATGCTGAAGATGAATCAGGTGACGGCATTTCCAAAGAAGATGGTCCGTTTGCCATCGCTAACTCCAAACAGAATTTCGTTGTAGACTGGACAACTTCAGGTCATACAGCAGTGGATATTCCAATTACGGCCATGGGCAAAAACGCTCAGTTGTTTACAGGAGTATACGAAAATACCGAAGTATTCACTAAGGTTGCGCAAGCCATGGGCATTAAAGTGAAATAAATAGATCGAACAACATAAAAGACTAGCCAGACTTTCTGGTTAGTCTTTTTGATTGATGAATCGCAATCCCGGGTTCTCCCTTATACACTATTATGATCTCCATACCTACTTAGCATCTGTTCGAATAACAAACGTGATTTCCTTAGTCTGGTCTAGCCACTCGCCTGTCAGTCGAAATCCCCGTATAATTGCCCCTGATTCATAATCCTTACTATCTGAACTAAGAAAAGCCGCCATATTCGAATCGAGCTTAAAAGTAGCTGTCTTATCCGCCCATTCAACATTTACCGGCTCTGCTGTTTCTTTTTTATACTTTAAAGTACCATTATCTTTCAAAATATAATCTGTCAATTTGTAGCTGTTTGGGGCTGTATTGCTAAATTCGATTTCTATGATTTCTCCAAGCTTCACATAGGGAATTGAAACATCCGGTTCAGTCATAAGGCTTTGGAAAGATACATTAACTTCTTCTGAATTAGTGTTCCTTTCAAGTGGCTTTAAGACAGATTGAATGACTCTCCCCTTGGTTGTAACCGTTACTTCCTTAATTACAGAATCACTTGCCTGTTCTTGATCGCAGGCTGAAAAAATAAACAGGAGTACAAGACCAAGGGTTAATAAGTATACTTTTCTCAAGGAAAACCCCCTTCTTCATTTCAGTTACAATGATGATCGACAGCGAGATACGAATCAATGCATATCCAAGGCGTCCAGTTTATGGGAAAGCTCATGGATTAACTCTAGCTCATGTAATACCATACTTCGGGTATAAAAATATAGCTCTTCAGAGTAATCCAAATCTTCACCGTTCCCAACCACTAGGGATAACTGTTGTAAATGTTCCAGCTTCTCTTTCATGTAAGTCTCTCTGTAATCAAGTAATCTTCGGCGGGCCTCCTGATCCAGTAGCTCATAATAAGCAAGACGAATAGACCATTCATTATCAATACGAATAGTCTCCAGTGAAAATTCGTTCAAGCAGATATGAAACCGCTCCTCACCCTCGGCTGTGATGGAATACACATACCGTTTAGGCCGGTTTTCCTGCATTTCCGTTTTTTTAATCACCCAACCTCGCTTTTCAAACAATTTCAGCTTCGGATACAGCGAATTATTATTAACGATTTTATCGTTACTCATTACGAAAATGATATTTTTTTTAATCTCATAACCATGTTTTGACCCTTTCATTAATTGAGCCAGAATCAAGACTTCAATATCCATATTCATCCTCCGAACTACCGGACTTCATTTCCGGTCATTTTCTTATCTTACCTCAAGGACTGCATTTGTGCCAAATACTTCGTGATTTTATGCACATACTTTTATCGTTCCGTTCGATAGTATAGATTAAAATAACCTAGTTATTTTTAACCTATATATAGAGAGGAAGTTATAGCATGGAATTCGCACATTTGTTCAGCAGAGGTACGATAGGAAATATGGAGCTTAAGAACCGGGTCATTTTGCCTGCCATGGGAACAAAAATGAACGCTCCGGGTGGTTATGTCAGCGAGCGCTTGATTGATTACCATGTAGCACGCGCAAAAGGAGGTAACGGCTTAAATACAGTTGAAGTAACAACCGTTCACCCAACGGCTGCTTCTGAGGATGCTCCAGCCATATTTGATGATAAATTCATTCCTGGTATGACCCAATTGGCTCATGCTATTCGTGATGCAGGCGGCAAAAGCTGTCTTCAGTTATGGCATGGAGGGAAAGTAACTCCCAACCTGATTCAAGTCTCCTCCTCCCCTGTCCCTTTCGAGGGTGTAACACATATCCCCCGAGAGCTGGAGAATCACGAAGTTAGTGAGATGGTTCAAGCTTACGCAGATGCTGCTTCACGTGCGAAAAAAGCTGGATTTGACAGTGTAGAATTCCATGCTGGTCATGGTTATTTGCCACAACAATTTCTAAGCCCAGCGATGAACTTCCGTCAGGATGAGTACGGCGGTTCCTGGGAGAATCGTTGTCGCTTTCCACTCGCTTGTATCCGTGCCATTCGAGAAGCCGTTGGACCTAGGTTCCCTATCTTGATGAGAATCTCTGCTATCGAGGATCTTCCCGGCGGACTTACACTGGAAGATATGAAGCTCTTCTCGAAGCTCGCTGAGGATGCTGGTATTGATGCGATTAATGTATCGCGCGGAGTTCCAGCAGGCTCAGCTATTAAATATGAAGTACCACCTATCGATCTACCTGTGGGCTTCAATGTAGATAACGCAGCACAAATTAAATCCGTGGTTAACATTCCAGTTATAGCTGTAGGACGTATTAATGATCCAGCTATTGCTAATCGAATTATTGCCGAAGGACTGGCTGATTTCGTAGCTATTGGCCGCGCTCAATTGGCAGATCCTGAATTCTGTAACAAAGCATTAGCTGGACGCGCGGACACCATTGTTAAATGTGTGGGTTGTGATCAAGGCTGCTTCGATGGATTCGTAAATCCGAAGGTGCCTTTCATCAGCTGTGTATTTAATCCTGCTACCGGAAGAGAAAGTGAATATGAATTACAACGAGCGAGCACACCAAAAAAAGTACTTATAGCCGGTGGTGGGCCAGCCGGATTAGAAGCAGCAATCACACTGAAACGTCGTGGGCATTCTCCAATTTTATGCGAAAAAAATGACATTCTAGGCGGACAGCTTTATATCGCTGGTGCCGCACCGCGTAAAGAAGAAATGACCGCGGCTGCTCTGAATATGGGAGAGACCGCTAAACGTGAAGGTGTAGAAATCCGAATGAATACGGAGGTTACTCCAGAGCTTATTCAAGAAATTAGTCCGGATGAAGTCATTCTTGCAATCGGATCAGCCCCGATTATTCCTCCAGTAGAAGGTGTTCTGAGTAGTCATGTTGTAAATTCACATGATGTATTATGGGGAACAGCTCACCCTGAAGGTCGAGTTGTTATTATTGGAGGGGGTTTGGTCGGTCTCGAGGTCGCTGAGCTCCTGGTCGAACGCGGAAATCAAATCACTGTTGTAGAAATGCAAGCCGATGTAGCAAATGATCTGGGTATCCTTCGTAAAATCTGTGTAATGGAAAGCTTATATGGCCACGGTGTTAGATTAATGACCAACAGCAAGTGCATGACGATCCAAAAGAATAGCGTGATGGTTGAAAAAGATGGGGAGCTTCTCAGCCTCCCAGCCGATTATGTAGTAATCGCAGTAGGATCACGCGCCCTAAACAAGCAACCCCTTCAGAACTTCTTGGAGGAAAGCTCCATTCCTTATCATGTAATTGGGGATGCAGTACAAGCTCGCAGAGCGCTTAATGCTATTTGGGAGGGTGCAGAATTAGCTAGACGAATTTAGTTCATATAGTCAATTAGATTTATGAATAAACCCGGCAGGTCGCACCTGCCGGGTTGCGTTCTTATCAGAACTATCTGAAAAATCAACTTTCAGGGGCTAATAAGTGCGTTAGTGCCTGCACCTGTTCCATATGTATTCGTCTTCTATAAAGCACCTTAACTCGCCCTCATTCATGAACTTGATCTTCACCCCTGAACGATATTTTCATTCTCATGTCAATGTAGAAGACACGCTAAAATTGAGTATCGGCAGCCCGATAAAAGCAGCATATCTTTCAGCAGCTTTAAACACAGCTTCTTCAGCATTTCCAAGTTCTCTAAATGGATGAATGACTATCTCAATTCCTTTTTTCTTAATCGAACGTTTCCATGTACCTATAACTTGGCCACCAACAACAATCATAGGCAGGAAAACACCGTTGTTGCCAGGAACAATTAAAGGAGCCGTCTCAGGTTCAAGTACAGCACTCCGGTCTTTATAACCAAGAATGTACTCATCGAAACCTGGAAGTAAATAGATACCTGACTCTTCATCCGCTGAAACTACTCGATGGTTAGACATCCAATGCTCATTGCCATTTATATCTGTCGATTGAAGTTCTTTTTTCACAGATTCTAGCCCTCGTCTGGCATCTGTAAGGGTTATGCCTGCCCACCAAGCGAAGTCCTGAACGGTCGCTAATCCACGGGCTGTAAAATACCGCAAGGCGAGTTCTTGCAACGATTGTTCGTAAGATAGCTCTCGGCAATCTGGCACCCATTCCTCTAACAATACAATCGTTTGCTGTTTACCATTCATCGGACCAAAACAAATCAGTCCTTGATAGGCACTATTCCAGAGCATGTGATAACCGCGTTGATTCCCCGTGTAGATGCCTTCCTCTTCTATTAGCTGAAGTAGGACCGAACGATCCATATGCTTCCCGCCCTTTAGAGCATTCACAATAATTTCTCTACAGCGCTCCAGTGTCTGATCATCAAGTCCAAGCTCAGCCATTCGCCGCTTCGTTTGTGATGCTAAACGCGGTGCAGAGAGCTGTAGCATCCATTTTACATCTTCTGCTGGGACGAAATGAAGCGTACCTCGCAGCGTCCAAGTAAGAATAATCTTGCGGTCAGAGATTGCACGCTCTATATCAGCTAATTTCGTAGCAGGAGAACGTAGTCCGATGGCCCAAACCGCCTGCATATAGTCTTGCGCTTGCATAGCCCCCATTTTTTTCACGACCTGCTCTGGTGTGTGATGTAAAGAGCCTGCAATCATTTGATTATACAACCTACTATTTGCAATAAGGTTATTCGTCACACTACTCCCCCTTTTCAGAAATGAATCCTCAAATTATATACTTCCAGTTATTTAACAAAATGGTTAAGTTCTTGCTCATGTCTATGTCGATATTACTATTGATTCTATTGAAATACGAGATTAAATTAGAATATGAACTCCATTCCATTGCATAATGTGCAATAGAAAGTCATATACAGACCTCAAAAAAAGGTTTCTGTTGCACTTCGTACATTAGAATTTGCTGAAAACCTTCAAAAAAGAGTTTTAACCTATATTTAATTGTAAAAAATGCAACAGAATTCAGATCCCCTTTCTTTTGGATCCATTCCGTTGCACGAAATACAACGTTAGGGATAAAATACCCTTTTAAATTACAGACTGAAGGTATTTTCTTAAACAGAGCCCTTCTTTTTAAAAGAAAAACGCTGCTTCTTCCGCTTGCTTCACTTGCTGCATCGCATTCGTGGTGTTCACCAATTCATTAGCTAGTCGATTCAGTCTAAAAATAATTTCATCATCCACAATTACTTTCCGGTCATATTGTTTCTCTTCAATAAAAACATACTTAGGAACCACCACCGCTCTCATATAAGAGAGGATCGGTTTCAGTTGTTGTTCTGCCACTAAGTAATGTTTTGAAGAACCTGCAGTTACTACAATACCGATAACTTTATCCTTAAACCCATTAACCGGGAGTAAATCAAATAGATTCTTAAGTGTTCCTGGAATCGAAGCTTGAAAAACTGGGGTGCCAATGATATATGCATCGGCGGCCATGATTTTCTCCAGAACAACTTTGGTATCACCTGTATAATCCATGTAGCTGCGTCCATCACTAAATTCCAGCTTATAATCTCCTAGATCAATTAGTTCTACGTCGAAATCCGGATGCTTTTCTGTGATGTTGTTAAGTGCTTGCTGTACAGCAATTCTAGTCTTCGATCCAACAATGGATCCTGAAATCCCAATGATCTTCATACTATCCCCTCTTTCTTATTTCTTAGCTGTAGCACGTCTTACGGCTGGTGCTACTTCAGATGCGAACAGGTCAATCAATTGTTCCACTTGAGCATAAGGTAATCCACCGACATCAATCTGAGCTAGAAAACGATTATGGCCATACATCTCATGTTGATAGAGGATCTTCTCCACAATTTGTTGCGGGCTTCCCACGAGCAGTGCATTTCTCACACTCATCGCTTCCGCAAATTGTTCTTTCGGATAGTAAGACCCACGAAGCTCTTTCATCAAGTGATTGATATATGGATAATAATCGCGGAATGCTTTTTGTGAGTCCGAATCAATATACATTAAAGAAGTTGTGCTGATGGGAAGGTCTGCTGGATTAAACCCTGACTCTGCAGCAACCATACGATACGCGTCTACAGAACCTTTAAAGGCAGATGATGGTCCACCAAGGGTGGTCAGCATCATCGGGATCCCCATTCTTCCCGCCTTAATTGCACTTGCTGGAGGTCCCCCAACCGCTCGCCAAATTGGCAACTTTCCATTTAAGGGCTTAGGGAAGATTTCCATATCATTTAATGCAGGGCGGAATTTCCCTTCCCACGTTATGCGATCGGACTCATTTATTTTCATGAGCAATTCAATTTTCTCTTCGAACAATTCTTCATAATCTCTTACGTCATAACCAAAAAGTTCATAGGCCCCGAGACGCGATCCACGTCCAGCAACAATCTCTGCTCTACCGCCTGATAACAAATCCAATGTTGCAAAGTCCTCATATACACGTACAGGATCTGCTGTACTTAGTACAGTTGCTGAACTGACAAGCTTTATACGTTCGGTTGCATTTGCAATGGCTCCAAGGACAACCGAGGCAGCTGAGGTAATGAATTTCGGTTGATGACTCTCGCCTACCCCAAATACATCTAATCCAGCATCCTCAGCTAATTTGGCAGCAGCTACGATCTCTTGAATCCGTTGTCGTTCACTAATTGCTTTTCCTGTTAAGGCATCTGTGGTGTGATCACCTAACGTGTATAAACCTAGCTCCAACCCTTTTTTCTCATCGATTCTATATTGTTCCATCATGATTATGTCCTCTTTTCATAGTTGTATTAGGTTTAGCGGATAGGATGAAGCTTCGATTCAATCTCTTCACGACGTTCTTCCAGAAATGAAGGTAAGGTCAAATTCTCTCCTAGCGCGTCAAAAGTTTCATCAATCTCAAATCCCGGGCCATCTGTAGCAAGCTCAAAAAGAATATGGTTCGGATCCCGGAAATACAAGGAATGGAAGTAATAACGATCAATGACCCCTGTATTTTTAAAGCCTGCAGCAGTGATCTTGGCGGCCCATTCGGTTAGTTCTTCGACATCCTTAACTCTTATAGCCACATGATGGATGCTCCCTTTACCCGGTCTCTCCCGATCTTTGTCATTTACTTCTTTGACCTGGAGCTCGGTGTATAAACCACCCTTCCCCGTTTCATATATATCTACCATAATCTTGGAATCACCCATGGAGGGTACTGTCCGAACTTGTGTATAGCCCAAGATATCTTCCAAAACCGTCTTTGTGCGGCCAGCCTCACTTACAGTCAATTCAACGGGTCCTAACCCAACGATGGCATACTTTGGAGGGATGTCTTCTGTAATCCACGGCTCAACTAGCTCGATACCGTTATCTTTTTCAGCCGATACTAAATGGACCGTCAATTCATCTCTATCATAAAAAGTAAGCGACTTACGTTCCCCGATACTTACAATCGCTTCATGAGGAACTTCAAAAGAATCTAATCGACTAGCCCAATATGACAAGGCTTCATCGCTAGGAACAAGAAGGGAGAAAGAACTAATACTGTTCGTCCCTTTGCGGGTCTGACCTGCATTTGGCATTTCAAAAAAAGATACTTCGGTTCCAGGAGCACCATTACGATTTCCATAAAATAGATGGTACATGGATGGATCATCTTGATTGACCGTTTTCTTTACAAGTCTCAGTCCCAGGACCTCTGTATAAAACCATAAGTTTTGTTTAGCGTCCTTAGTAAGCATAGACACATGATGTTGTCCGTTTATGGGTTGTTGTTTCATTTTAAAAACCTCCTAATGAGTTTTGTTGAATTTAAGTTTACTAGTATACTGATGAGGAAAAAAGTAAGCTTTATTATCAATAAAGCTTTTGCGATACTACTGAACACCTCGCGGAAGTCGATTCTCATCTTGGCTATGGCGATGAATCTTTTTAAGCATGCTGTAAAACACTTTCTTCTCCTCATCTGTCAGTGGATCGAATAACGAGGCTTGGAAATCCGATTGCAAGGGCAGTACCTTCTCAATAAGTGTTTGGCCCTTTTCCGTTAAAGTAATGTACTTCACTTTCCAATCCTGTTTGCGTTCAATCCATCCTTCTTTCTCTAATCTGCCAAGCATATGGGATACCCCACCTTTAGTAATGGTTAGATGCTCGGCAATTTCCATCTGTGTTACAGGCTGATGTAATAATATTTGTACCAAGGTATCGAATTGATTAACTGTTAAATTAAATTGCTTCAAGAATTCATTGGAAAGATCGTTACTATTCTCATATACCCTAACCAGCCGCAACCAGATCAATAAGCTTAATTGGTTATCTTCAGTGAATCCATTGTTTCTCATTTGGTCACGTCCATCGTTTGTTTATTTTATGTGTTAATTGATTTGTTAATATGAGTATACTAGTAAACTGACAAGGAGTCAAGCTCAGTAAAAATCCTACACGCTTGCCAAATACCACTTCGGAATATAGGTTTGAAAATCATCATACCACTCCAGAACACTCTCCGCTCGGCTCAGCATATTAGTAACTTCCCTTTGACCACCCCCTATGAACCGGTTCAACTACCTCCCCTTTAGAAGCATTAGGGATGTCACTAAAAAATGGAATCATTTCACAACCTCCTTTTAATCAAACTGCTTCACAAAATAGAAAAATTTTCTTATTTATTTCTCAGAAGATTATTTTATTCAATTGATGTTGGAACAACAATAGTGTATGATGCATAGTATAGATCGAATACTGTATGACACATAGTAAGTATAAGCGGCTTCGACGTCCTCTCAAGGACAGCAAGCGTTTAAACCTAAAATATAAGAACAATTTATAAGAGATTATAAATCCTTATATTTTAAATAATGAGGTGGGTGAATGAGTACTTTATTAAATTCTTTAATCACAGAGCTTAGAAGAGGTACGTTAACGCTAGCCGTTTTAAGTCAATTACGAACACCCCAGTATGGATATTCGCTCGTTCAATTGTTGGAGGAATCCAGCATCATCATCGATCAAAGCACCCTATATCCATTACTTCGCCGATTAGAGAAACAGGAATTAGTGACGAGCAGCTGGGACACATCCGAGAGCAGACCCCGTAAGTATTATGTTCTAAGTGACTATGGCGTAGAAATTTTTTTACAGCTAAAGGAAGAATGGCTTAAGAATTCGAAAGAGCTCTACGGCCTATTACAAGGGGAGGATGACCATGAATCTAATTGAGATTTACATTCATGAAGTGACTCGGAGGTTACCGGAACAAAATCGGGAGGATATCGCTCTCGAATTACGATCTACCATCGAGGATATGTTACCGGATGATTATGACGAAAAAGAGGTAAAAGCCGTCCTTACAAAATTGGGCAATCCCGCTATTTTAGCTAGTGAGTATCGCGATCAGCCCATGTATCTCATCGGCCCACGCTATTTCGATTTATATGTTACGTTGTTAAAAATGATTATACCCATCGCTGTAGTTGTTTCTTTAATCGCTCTGGTTGCTGATTACTTGATTGGCTATAGCGGAGATAAAACAGTTGCGGATATTGTTACTGCAGTTATAAGTAGAGGAATTGGAACCTTCCTTCAAGTAGGAATCCAAGTCTTTTTTTGGATAACTGTTGTGTTCGCTATTATCGAACGGGCGGATAAAGGAAAGGAAGGTCATCCACTTACTACAAAATTAAGGAAATGGACTCCTGATGATTTGAAGGATATCGCGCTTGTCCATAAGAAAAAAGCAATTACAAGCTTCGAAGTGTTCGGAAGTTTACTGTGGACTGCCATTTGGGCTACTGTTTATTTTAATGCTGAACACCTGATCAGAGTCTATAGAGGCGGTGAAGGCGCACTTAACTTCGTAGCCCCAGCTTTTAATCAGCATGTGTTACTTGATTATTGGCCTATTATTCTTATTGTGATCGGATTAGAAGTCGCATTAACTATATATAAATTAATCAAGAGACAATGGACTAGAGAATTAGCATTATGTAATACGGCCCTCGAGCTCATTGTGCTTATTGTATTCGCTATTATCCTTATAAATCCGAATGTATTTAACCAAGAATTCATTAACTACATGTCTAATTTATTAACCACTACAGCTAACCAGTTTGAAACGGGGCTAGTAGGTGGAGGAATAGCGGTCTTGATTTTAATTGCGGTCCTCAATATATATGAAGGCTTCCGCAAGGCTCGCCTTTAGTATTCACAGAACGGCGATTCTCCTGTTATTTGGAGAATCGCCGCTTTGTATTCTGATTCGTTGGCTGCCTGCTTCAACAGCTTTCACAGTGTCAGTCAGCACCGATCCGTTAACATCCCAAAAATGCAATAATACTTCGATTAGAGTCATCTGTGCTTGATAGGTGCTTTGTATATGTCGTAATCGTTATCGAATCAAATGAAAAAAATAGAGTGCCCCAGCAGCCATTCATGACTTATGGGACACTCTATCTGGTTTAATTAAAGAAGCTCAAGCTCAATAACCGTATCCATCTCGTCGGGAAGCTTAGCCCCTTTTAATGTAATAAACGCTCCACCGTCAACATCCGAATATTCCTCAGCCATCCAAGGCACCTCCACCTTTAGCTCGGTACCATCACGTAGTAATCTAGCCTTTTTAATCTTCCCTTTCAAGCCTTGGAAATAGATCGGGCCAATGCCACGGTCGTAGACGTGTGCATACAACTTCTTGCCCTTTTGCGTATAACGTCCCCACTCTGGCTTAGGCAGCGAAGACTTCCCGCATCCATAAATACTTTCGCCATTAAGGCGCATCCACTCCCCAACTTCGTCAAGGATAACCAGTGATTCCCGTGTCATTTCACCTTTAGCATCTGGTCCAACATTAAGGAGGAGGTTGCCATTCTTACTGATACATTCGACCATTGAGCGAATCACCTGCTGGGTTGATTTATAATTTTTATCTTCGGAATGGTAACCCCAGTTATCATTAAGTGTAATGCATGCTTCCCATGGAATGGATTGACCATTCACGTCAACAATGCCACCGGGAGGAATGATCTGCTCTGGAGAAAAGAAATCCCCAGCATATTCTTCTGGCTCGGCCGCGCGGATATTCCCACCCAAACGATTGTCGATAATAATATCCGGCTGGATAGAGCGAATCATACGGATTAGCTCCGTTGCTTTCCATTTCTCTCCGGTCATATTGTCGTAGGAGAAGTCAAACCACATGATGTCGATTTTTCCGTAATTCGTCAACAGTTCCTTCACTTGTCCATGCATATACTCCAAGTATCGATCAAAATCAATCGGCTTGTCTTTAGCCGCTTCGTTATCCCGATCAGGATGCGCTTTATCACCATATCCAGGGTAGTCATCATGATGCCAATCAATAATAGAGTAATACAGACCTACAGCAATACCTTCCGCCCGGAAAGCGTCTACATATTCTCGAACGAGATCACGTCCAGCAGGCGTGTTAGTCGCTTTAAAATCTGTTAGCTTGCTATCAAACAAGCAGAATCCGTCGTGGTGTTTGGTCGTAAGAACCGCATACTTCTGCCCTGCTGCTTTTGCTGCGCTGGCCCACTTCTTCGGGTCATATCGAGATGCGTCAAATTCATCGAAATACGTCATATAATGCTCTCTACTCATTCGCTCGTTTCCACGAATCCACTCACCTCGTGCTGGAATGGAATATAATCCCCAATGAATGAACATACCGAATCTATCCTGTAAGAACCATCTCGTTCTTTCTTCTCTTGTACCCATCTCTTCAGCCCCTCCGTTTGCTAGCTTTGATAAATAGTTCAGATAGTCTAGACGGTATGAAATAATGCTGCAGCGCCTATAAGACCTACATCATCCCTCAGACCTGCTGATTCAATAGTATAAGTTCCTTTATACGGCTTCATGACAAGTTCCTCTGTTTTCTCTCTCAGCGCTGGAAACAGTAGTTCACCAGCTTTGCTTACGCCTCCACCAATTACAATGCGATCAGGATTAAACGTATGTACCGCGTTAGCTAATCCAATCGCCATATAATGAATCGTTCGCTCAATCACCTCGACAGCCACCGGATCTTTTAGTGCCATCGCTTCGAAGACGTGTCGAGAATTAATCTTTTCACCACTTCTACTAGCCAGCTCTGTAATCATCGACGTTCTGCTCTCCATACTCCGCAGTGCCATATCCCGAATTGCTGTACCCGAAGCAAATACTTCCCAGCATCCATATCTTCCACAGCTACATTCCGTTCCGTTCGGGTCAATAATATTATGACCGAGTTCTCCAGCAAATGAGTTCGTTCCGAGCAGTAGCTCACCATCCATAACAATTCCAGCTCCAATTCCTGTGCTGAAGGTAACATACACCATGTTGTTCGAGCCTTTGCCAGCTCCTCTTACATACTCGCCCCAAGCCGCAGCGTTCGCATCGTTTACCACTTTCACTTCTATGCCAAGTTCTGACTCCATCCAATGTTTCAGTGGAACATTATCCCATTCAGGAAGATTGGTACCGTGAATTACGATTCCATCCTGGCTATTCACAGCTCCAGGAGAAGCCAGTCCGACTCCAATCAGCGGTCGCCCTTCGGATACAGAGCGGATCATTCCGATCATTCGCTGCACCACCTCTTCAGCGGTGCGCGCGCCAGCTGTCTCCATTAATTCCCGATTCAACATGGTACCCTTTGAATCGAATAATGCTGCGGCAATTTTTGTTCCGCCTAAATCAATTCCTACTACATAGCTCTCAGCCTTATGCATAACCATTCACCTTTTCACTATCTATTATTAGCCGTTCGAATGAATATTCTTAGCTAACGCCCGCAGGGCTACTGGATCAATTGGCGACAACGCATCTTTGCCATGACGAACAGCCGATCCAAAATGTACTTCTGTGACTCCGGTCTGTTGAATAAACGATGTAATACCTTCTGGCTTCAAACCACTTCCAGCCAAAATACTTATCGAACTACCTCTTGATTCCTCTACTAGCCTACGCATAGCGGGAATGGCTTCAGGTGCCGGACCTGGTCCAGCAGAGGTAAGTATACGAGTGATTTGCGGGTAATTACAAAGCGTCCGATAACCTGCAATTTGGTCCTCCAGCTCGTCAAAAGCACGATGGAAGGTTACTTGTAAGCCATCTGTCAACGGCAATAATATTTCAAGCGCATGCTCATCGATCTTTTTTTCCGGTGTTAATGCGCCAAGAACAACTCCCGAAGCACCACTGGCTGCAATCTGCCTGATCTCTGCAGCCATGGTCAAAATATCATCCTTGGAATAGTTAAATGATCGACTGTGCGGACGGACCATAACAAAGACAGGAATGCTAACCGATTTGGCTACCCGCTCCACCAACCCTATTCCTGGTGTTAATCCACCTTCCGTAATGGCAGTAATAAGCTCAAGACGATCTGCGCCATTCGCCTCAGCCGTCAGAGCATCATCCATACAAGTAGCGATGATTTCCAATCTCATAACTTTCACCCACTCTTCCAGTTGTTAATGATGCACTTGCTTCATGACATAATCGGCGAGCAGGCGTGCACCATATCCCGTCGCTCCAGCTTCTGAGTACCCTACATCCTGTTTGTACTGTACTGTCCCAGCCATATCAATATGAACCCAGCTCATCGATTCTGCTACAAAGCGCCGAATAAATAGGGCTGCTGTAATCGCACCTGCAAAGGGGGAAGTACTAACATTGCGGAGATCAGCGTAAATACTCCGAAGATCTGCTTCATATTCATCCATTAACGGCATGGGCCACAGTCGTTCTCCATTACGCTCCCCGATCTCAACCAGGCTCTGCGTTATATCTGCATCGCCCCATATGCCCGCGATGCCTAATCCGAGCGCCGCACCGACATTTCCAGTTAGGGTAGCGATATCAACAGCTTGATTTGCTCCGATATTCGCGGCATGAATAAGCGCATCCGCTATGATAAGTCGACCCTCGCCATCCGTATTCGCAACCTGAACAGTTACCCCGTTAGGGTAGCGGATAACAGACGAAGGTAACATAGCCTCAGCATCTGGCACATTATCAACGACTGGAATAAGTGCGGTCACATTTACATTGGCACGCTTCCGTATCAAAATATCCATAGCCCCAATTACAGCAGCTGCACCACCCATATCCATGCATGCATCGCTGATATCGCTAGCCGTCTTCACATTCATGCCACCTAAGTCAAAGGTTACACCTTTACCTACCAATGCTAACATCGGTAATTCAGGGTTACTCTTGTAACGAATTTCAACTAGGGCTGGAGCGTGCTTACTCCCCGCTCCAACTGCGAGCAACCCATTCATCTGAAGTTCCACAAGCTCCTGTCCTCGATAGATATGGACTTTCAAAGCAGCATCATCACGGTCGAAAAATTCTGCCATCCATTCCGCAAAACGATCAGGGTTCAGTGTCCCAGGTACTTCATTCACAAGATCGCGAGCAACTACGGCTCCTTCAGCGCGTATCTGTGCAGAAACACGCACAGCTTCCAATTCAATCGATGTCAGCTCAGGCCAATCTATCGATTGAAGCTGTAAATCAACAGAGCCTTCCACCTTGGTAGTTCCCCGATAAGTTTGGAAACGGTACAAGCCGAGAATCCAGCCTTCCATCCAAGCTTGTAATTCATCAGCAGCAGAAATATCCTTATTCCTATTTATAGCCTCGGATGCTAAGCGAACAAGCGATGCACTACTGCGTCCTTCATTCAGAATTTCACGAGCAGCAGCTCCACCCGCTCGGCGAATCCTCTCAAGCGTAATATCCTTGCGCTTTCCCATTCCTACCGCTAACACATCAGACTCTTCCTCAGTGCGAGCATGTAACCAAGTCACACTGCTGCACTGTTTGCGGGGCGATCCCAGCTTAAAAGGAAAAGACTCCTCGTCATAAGCTAAATAGACAATAGTATCCGCCACATTAGCGGAATCGAATAAGATATTCATCGCTGTCCCTTCTTTTCCGTAAAGTTATCTCACAATTTCAGCTACCGCTCTAATTTCAGCATTTCTTCATCAAATAAATGACACGCAACCTCATGACCTGGTTCGACTTCTCGGAATATCGGTACATGCTGCTTACAGATTTCCATGCAGGAGGGACATCTTGTATGAAAACGGCATCCCGACGGTGGATCAACCGGACTTGGAAGATCTCCCTTCAGAATAATGCGCTCCTTCTTTAAGGTAGGATCGGGTACAGGTACAGAAGATAGCAGTGCTTGTGTGTATGGATGCATTGGACGATCATACAAGGTATCCTTATCCGCCGTCTCTACGAGCGAACCAAGATACATAACTCCAATTCGATCACTAATATGCTCAACAACGCTCAGATCATGTGAAATGAATAAATATGTCAGGCCATACTCTTCCTGCAGATCCTGCAACAGATTTAGCACTTGTGACTGAATCGATACATCCAGTGCTGACACAGGCTCATCCGCCACGATTAAGCTTGGGCGAACAGATAACGCCCGGGCGATTCCAATCCGCTGTCGCTGCCCACCGCTGAACTCAAAAGCGTAGCGCTCGGCGTGGATACTATTCAATCCCACTGTCTCTAGTAACTCGCATGCTAGTTTATCCCGTTCTTTGGACGAGAGCTTTGTATGAATGAGCAGAGGTTCAGCCACAAGATCTTTCACCTTCATCCGTGGATTAAGCGAAGCATAGGGGTCTTGGAACACCATTTGTATATCTTTACGAATAGGCCGCATTTGATTGTCTGAGATATGGCTAATATTTTGACCCTTAAACCACACTTCACCGTCATTCGGCTCCAGCAAGCGAGTCACTAATCTACCCGTAGTAGATTTACCACAGCCACTTTCACCCACAAGGCTGAACGTTTCTCCTTTACGTATAGCGAATGAGATCCCATCAACTGCGTGCAAATATCTAGTAGTTCCGAAAAAGCCCTTTTTCACCGAAAAAAACTTCTTCAGACTTTTAACTTCAATGAGTGGAGTCTCCTTCACAAACGTTCCCCTCCTTCCGTGTTCTCCTGCTGTGTAAGCCAACAACGACTCTTTCGCTCTAGTCCCTCAATCGGGAGTAACTCTGGCTCCTGCGAGAGACAACGCTCTGTGACATAATCGCAGCGTGGCGCAAACTTACAACCTGCTGGCATTTGTGATAGATCAGGAACATTCCCTTTAATGGAATCCAAGCGACGTACGTTTTGACGCAGCTTAGGAACGGATTGAATTAATCCCTTCGTATATGGATGCTGCGGTCTTGCAAATAGTTCATCAACGGAAGCTTCCTCCACTACACGACCAGCATACATAACAACTACACGGTCGCATAGTTCTGCTACTACACCAAGGTCATGGGTTATGAGCAGCATTCCCATATCCTGTTCTTCTTTCAGGTGCTTCATTAGATCAAGGATTTGAGCTTGAATCGTTACATCAAGCGCCGTTGTTGGTTCATCTGCAATCAGCAGTTTCGGGTGGCAAGACATCGCCATCGCAATCATTACACGCTGCCTCATACCGCCAGAGAGCTGATGCGGATATTCATCCACCAAGTCTTCCGCACGTGGTATACCAACTAACCGCAACATATGAATGGCATGTTCACGAGCCTTCTTCCGACCATAACCCAAATGCAACATGATCGGCTCCATCAATTGCAAACCAATCTTCAGCACAGGATTAAGCGAAGTCATCGGCTCCTGAAAAATCATCGCCATTTCATTTCCCCGTATCTGGCGCATCTCTTTGTCCGTAACCTTTGTCAGATCCGTTCCCTCGAAACGAACAGAACCGCCAGAAATTCTGCCTGGCGTATCCTTAAGGAGCCGCATAATCGACAGTGAGGTAACGCTTTTGCCACAGCCGGATTCTCCAACTAGACCCAGCACTTCACCTTTCTTAATCACAAAGTCAACACCCGCAACTGCCGTTATACTTCCATCGCCGCGTTTGAACTCCGTTTTCAGCCCTTGTACTTCCAGCAAATTTTGAGTCATGTCTTGTCCCTCCTTAGTTTTTCATTTTGGGATCAAGAGCATCGCGCAGTCCGTCCCCGACCAGGTTAAATGCAAGTACTGTCAAAAATATAGCTAAACCCGGAAAATAAACGATATGTGGAGCAATACTTAAATAATCGCGCCCCATACTTAACATTGCCCCCCAATCGGGCTCCGTTGGCTTCGCACCCATTCCAAGAAAGCTCAGTGACGCAGCGGCTAAGATTGCCCCGCCAATTTTCATGGATAAATTAACAATGATACTAGGGACTGTTTCAGGAAAAATATGTCGCCAAATGATTCTTCGATTCTTTGCACCCATTGAACGGGCAGCTTCAACAAACAACGTTTCCTTCGCAGACAATGTTACGCTCCGAATAATGCGGGCGAACGAGGGTGTACCAAAGACTGCAACGGCAATCACAACGTTGGATAAACCAGGCCCAAGTATAGCGACGATCCCAATGGCAAGTAGTAAATCAGGGAATGAGAACAATACGTCACTGCCACGCATAATAATCCGATCCAGCCAACCGCCATAATATCCACTGACAAGACCAAGGATAGTTCCAAGTACACCTGCAATCAATACGGAGCTCAGACTGACCGCCAAAGTCAACCTTGTACCATCAATTAAGCGACTTAGAATATCACGGCCGTATTCATCCGTTCCCGCCCAGTGCTTGGCAGACGGACCCTGCATTAGCGCATCATAGTTCGGTTCATCAGGATTATAAGGGGTCAGAAATGGCCCGAAAATGGCAATTAAAAAAAGCAATATGATAAAAAATGCAGCCACAAGGGGCATCTTTTGTTTGCTGAACTTGCGAATAAAAACACCCGCGCGGCCTTTTGTTTTCTCCGGGGCTATTACCTCTCCGGGTATAGGAGAATTAGTTCCCATTACCGCCGAATTGTCGCTCATGATATCCCTCCTAATCCTATATTCACCCTATTGAAAACTATCGTAATTCTGCCTCTCAGTTACTCTAGCTTACTGAGAAAACCTGATTTTCGGATTGAGTACGCCATACAATAAATCTACAATTAAATTGATAAGGATAAATTGTGTTGAAAACAGCAGCAGCAAAGCTTGAATAACTGTATAATCCCGGAACAAAATGGAATCCACCAGCAGTCTACCAAGACCAGGAATACTGAAAACTGTCTCAACCATTACCGATCCACCAAGCAAGAATCCAAATTGAAGTCCAGCTACAGTAACGACCTGTATTAGAGAATTGCGCAGCGCATGCCTGCTAATAACAACATACTCGCGTAAGCCTTTCGCACGTCCAGTACGGATATAATCCTCCCGTAACGTTTCTAGCATCGATGACCGCGAGTAACGAGCCAGCATCGACATAATTCCCATTCCAAGTGTAATGGAAGGAAGAATATACGATTTCCAGGAATCCACACCACCGGTCGGAAACCAGCCAAGCTCTACCGAGAAAATTTGAATGAGTACCAAACCTAACCAGAATCCAGGAATCGACATCCCTGAAATGGCTGTCAATGTGCCTAAGTGATCAGGCCATCTATTACGATAAACCGCTGAAATAACACCAATTAGAAGACCAATGACAAGCGCCCAAGCCATGCTGAGAAACGTTAACCACAAGGTAGGCATTATTCTACTTTCTAGCATATCGGTTACTGGAATCCCTGATCGAATCGAATTGCCCAGATTACCACTTAGTAGATCGCTCATGTAGTTTATGTATTGATTCCACAGCGGCAGATTGAGACCTAGTTGCTCTTGAATGCCATGAATCTCTTCAAGTGTGGCGTCTTTACCCGCAATAAGCCGGGCCGGATCGCCTGGAATTAAGTGAATAAACAGAAAGACTAATACCGATACAATGAATAGCAACGGAATAACCCCGAGGAGTCTTTGTAAAGCATATCTACCCAACTCATAAGCCCCCTTCAGTATCGACAAATGATTTAGTTAAGGCCGCTTCCTACCATTCTTAAGAAGCGGCCTCGTTCAATTCTTGGGAAATTAAATCTTGCGTTTGACTTGAATTATTCCACTTCTGCATTTAGGACATTAATGGAACCATCCGGGAAGACTTTGACACCTTCCAGATTCGATCTTTTGCCTGAGATGATTTGGTCAACGCCCATGAATGCCCACGGAGCATCTTCCCATACTGTTTTTTGAATATTTGCATAAATGGATTTAGCCGCTTCTGGATCGACAGATTTGTTTGCTTCAGCAATCCATTTATCTACATTTTCATTTTTATAATAAGCTGTATTTGAGCCAGCAGGTGGGAACATTTCACTACTGAACAACCCTCTAGTAGCACCATCTGCATCACCGGAGGATGGAGACCAGCTGACATACCACATTTGAATTTTTGCTTCTTCAGGTGTTTTAGCAGCGTTAATTTGGTCGGATAAAGTACCGCCTTCCATAGACTTCACTTCTACTTTAATGCCTACAAGCGCTAGCTGTTGTTGGATAAATTGCATACCCTTCATAGTTTCGGATTCATTCTCACCCCAAATTTCGGTTTCGAATCCGTCTGGATAACCCGCTTCCGCAAGCAGTTGCTTAGCTTTTTCAATGTCATAGTCATAACCTGTTTGTGGGGAATAATATTGTGTTTTGGATGACATCGTGGAATCAAGCTTAGCGCCAAGACCCGATTTCACCACCTTGATATACGCATCTTTGTTGATAGCATAGTTAATGGCTTGACGTACCTTTACATCATCGAAAGGTTTCTTCATCGTATTCAAAGTAACATAACGAACAATGGTTGAATCGATGGTATCTATAGTAATTCCTTCAATGCCTTCAACCTCGGATACTTGCTCGGTAGGCATTGGATAAATGAAATCAGCCTCTCCAGTCTTCAGCATCGCAATCCGTGATCCATTCTCTGGTACGGGTCTAAAGGTTATACTATCCACTTTCGGCAAGTCCTTTTGCCAGTAATCCGGATTTTTCTCAACAACTAGACGATCACCTTGCACCCATTCTTTGAACTTAAACGGACCCGTTCCTACAGGTTTTTTCGAAATATCAGCTCCGTTTTCTTCTAAAGCTTTCGGGCTAATAATAGGTGCCATAGCTACTTTATTTAAAAATGCGTTGTATGGCTCGCTGAGTGTAATAACCACGGTTTTGGCATCAGGAGTCTCCACTTTGGCTACCTTTGCAAAGCTTTTGCGCAGTCTCAGATTGTTCTTCTCATCTTGAATACGGGCGATGTTTACTTTAACCGCTTCAGCATTGAAGTCAGTACCGTCTTGGAATTTAACATTCTCTTGCAAGTTGAACGTGTAGACCAACCCGTCTTCACTTATGGAATGGCTTGCGGCAAGAACAGGAACTACGTTCATATTCTCATCAAAACCCATTAGACCTTCGTACATCGTTCTGGCAGCGCTGATTGAATGTGTATCGCTTGCGTTATGAGGGTCCAGCGTAATAAAGTTAGCATTGATGGCAATTACAATGTCTTTATCATTTTTTGTAGTTGGGGTGCTAGTTTCCGTTCCACCAGCGGTATTGCCGCCTTGTCCCTCGTTGTTCGCTTTGTTGCCGCACCCTGCAGTCACTACTACTGTAATAAGCAGCAGCATGAACATTGACCATACTTTTCCTTTTGCTTTCATGTTATACACTCCCCTTTAGAAACGATGTATTAGAAAAGCTCCCAGTCCGATTATTCATGAGACTTGAAGATTATTCTCGATCCTTATAATCAGACTTCCCATTGGAATACAGCACGTCGCTCGCCCACAATTGTACCGCCATCATTGACAATAGTGTTCGGCACGAGTGCATATAAACGATCAATCGTATCTTGATTGCTATAGCCTAAACGTTCCAGAATCGATGCGATGATACAAGGCCATACTTGCTCGGAGCCATCGGATACTTTTAGCGAGATACCGATTCGTTCCTTTCGGAGTCCAATCCCATATACACCTTTAGCGCCGCCCTTTGCCGTCAGATTATCATCCTTTAGAAGCTCTGAGCAGACGAATTTCGTATCTGCAATCATCACCGGATTATCGTTCATAAGCTTTGCAGTCGCAGCAGCTGCGTTACGTATTTCCGTATTCTCAATCAAATCAGGACAGGCTAGCTTTAAATATGAATAAGCGATTTTATGAAGAGGGAGTGCGAAGATAGGAAGACCACAACCATCAATCCCTTGAGGAATGGATTCCTTCGATACTTCTGCGATATAAGCCATGATATCAATGATCTCCTGTTGCACGGGATGGTTAGGATCATAATAAGTATCTATATCCCAACCCATATATTTGCTAAGGCCCATTAACCCTGCATGTTTACCTGAGCAATTATGAAAGATTTTACGAGTGAGCTCATTCGCCCGATGGCGTTCTGCCTTGGCTTCCTCATTCAGTGGGTATGTAGAACAACAATGAAGTCCCTCTTCTTTTAATCCCATTTTCTGAAAAAGAGATTCAAGTGCTTCAATATGAAAGGCCTCTCCCCGATGCGAAGCAGTAAAGAGTGAGGCTTCCTTACTTGTCAAACCGTAAACCTCATCGATCCGACGCTTCATAACCGGTAAAGCTTGGAATGGTTTAGCAGCTGAACGAAGATAGGTCATATGCTCCGGATTACCTACTTTATACAAAATATTACCTTTCTCATCGACCACGCTAACTGCACCATAATGGACATTCTCCAGTAAGCCACCGCGATATTCTTCTACTAATGTTGTAAACCCCATCTGTACAACCTCCTTCGATGTAATTATTTTAATCCAATGCGAAAAAACGATTTTGCGATAGTAGTCCAGATCCAATAATTACACCATTCTCGTTCAACATCGAACGATGAATGGAGAAAGACCCACGAAGGGGTTCCCATGTGAAGCGTGAAAGATATAGCTTCTCGACTGCTTCATAAATATCCGGAAATTTGTCTACGAGTTCTCCACTCAGGATCACACTATCGGGGTTATACATGCATACGACATTGTTGATAGTAATCGCCATATACATGAGCGCACGCTCGATCAAATGAACCGCCCAATGCTCTCCTGCATCCTTTGCTTCAAATAACTCCTCGATCGTGCGAATCGGACGAATCCGATTGGCTTCCGACAACAATGAACTGATATTTATATAGGTCTGTAAGCAACCCGCCTTACCGCACTCGCACATCATTCCGTTAGGATCCACTGTCGTATGCCCTATTTCACCAGCACTGTTCATCACCCCGCGATAAATCTCTCCTTCAAGGATCATCGCCGAGCCAACGCCTTGCCCGAAGCCCAATAGTGCGGTACGGACAGATCCAACAGCAGCGCCTTTGAGGTGTTCAGCAAGAGCTCTAACTTTCAACTCATTATCTACAGCAATTTCAAAACCGGTTAGTTCCTTTAGGCGTTTTGCTAAGGCAACATTCTTCCATCCAAGCTGAACAGAGAAGACAACAATACCTTCTTCGTTATTCACAATTCCAGGAAGTCCAACACCAATACCGACGATACGCGTTCTGTCAATCACATGCTGCTGCGTCAGTTGTTCAATCGCTTCATTGATTCGTTCCAGTGTCTTGTCTGGACTCTCGTCCGGAGTACGCGGGTATTGCCTGCTGCAGAGAAGCTTACCTTGCAAATCTACGATACCTACAATCATAAGACTGCGATCCAGCTCAACCCCAACCGACAATACAGAAGCGTCAACCATAGCTAGCAACGTTGATTTCCGACCTAATCCTGACGATACCTGATCCGAATCCAGTAGATAGCCCTGTTCAGTTAATTCCCCAACAATTCGACTTACAGTTGTAGGACTCATACCCGTTTGTTTGGCGATGGAAGCGCGAGAAATTGGTTGTTGATTTTTTATGATTTCGAAGACCGTCAAACGATTTTGCCGCTTCATAAAATCCTGATCGTGCTTTTTCACAGACATTCTCCTAATTATTTTCTTCAGTGCATTAATCAAACTAATAAAACTATAAAAATAAGAAAAAATTTGCCAATTAAGCTACGCTAATGTATTATTTGATTAAATTTCAGTTTAGTTTCTCCAGTGATGGGATTAATAATAAAGGCTCATTGATTGTATGTCAATATAAATGACATATTTTTTTATTCGAAATAAATGAAAGCGTTTAATATGTGATTTTTATAACAATCTCCAATAAATACATAACACAAACATAACATCAAAGACCGAACCGCTCTCATAATAGACCGAGCGGAAACAATAAATAGGAAAAACTTAATTTAGAGGTGGAGGAAATATCTTAAAAATAAAAGAGGTTTGGGGTCGATGCAGAAGTTTTGTGAATCTGAATATTGGAAAAAAGGTAGAATCTTGCGCGGACTGATAGTGAAATGGAGATTGCACCCGCATCAAAGGCAATTTCTTCATATAGAAACCAACTTTTGATGCGTAGTGTTAAAAAAATTATTGAAACTCTACTGCCTTAACAGACGCGTCCTCTTGTATCAGTGACAACAATTTCACAGCATTAAACGATTCAGGAAATTTTACGATAATTTCTAAATTCAATTCGGAAGCAAGACTATTATTTTCAGCGTGAAAGCTTAAAATGGTAATATTTTTTTCTTCAAGGAGCTGTTGAATTCTACTCACGGCTCCTTCTGAATTAGTCAGACAGATCACAATCTGTTGCGTTTTCGGTGAGGCCAGCCAACTGTATCGGCCATGCAAAATCTTTTGTCCAAGTAAGATAATAATTGTTGCTCCTCCACCAAGAATATATAGGCCCGATCCAATCGCCAGCCCTAGTCCCGCCGTTGCCCAAATCCCCGCTGCAGTTGTCAGGCCCTTCACAGTGTGTCTATGCATGAAAATCATTCCTGCACCAAGAAATCCCACTCCACTTACTACCTGGGCAGCTATACGTGCGGGATCGAGCTTAACATAGGACCAATCAGCTTGATCCTGAAATCCATATTTTGAAATGATCATCATAAGTGCAGCACCTAAAGCAACAATAAAATGCGTTCTAACTCCCGCTTCTTTCATCCGACTTTTTCGTTCAAAGCCAACTAAAACACCACAAATTCCAGCTCCAATTACACGAAGCAAATATTCAAACTCCATACATAGTCCTTCTCTCCTTATAATATTGCTATTTATTGTATCATAAACGGATTTCTATATTTCCCCCTCCTATAATATGAACATGATATTTAACATAGTTTGAGCATGCGCACAGTCACATCTGCAAAGATTTAACTGTGATACCTTTATAACTGTTACTCCAGTAGACATTTTATAACGGTCTACAACTAGTGAAAGAGGTGCGTTTATGAAACTGCCAACAATCCAATTTGGGCATATTAAATCCAAGGTTCCTGTAATTCAAGGGGGTATGGGCGTAGGCATATCCTTAAGTGGCTTAGCTGCTGCTGTAGCCAATGCAGGCGGGATCGGCACCATTTCCGGTACAGGAATCACCACTGATGAACTGAGAATGCATATTCGCAAAACAAGAGAGCTCTCAAAAGGGATTGGATATATCGGTGTGAATGTTCTATTCGCGATGAAGGATTTTGCTGATAAAATGAAGGTCGCTTTGGAAGAAAAAGTGGACTTTATTATTTCTGGAGCCGGGATTTCCAGAGATATTTATGCTTGGGGTAAAGAGTACGGTACTCCTGTGGTGTCTATTGTTTCCTCCGCCAAATTAGCCAGAATATCCGAAAGACTTGGTGCTTCTGCAGTCGTAGTGGAAGGATTTGAAGCTGGGGGCCATTTGGGCACAGAGAGATCCATGTTCGAAATTCTTCCTGAGGTTGTAGAAGCCGTTTCAATTCCGGTTATTGCTGCTGGTGGGATTCTGACGGGAAATGATATCGCAAAAGCCCTTCGGATTGGCGCTTCTGGTGTTCAGATGGGGACTCGTTTCGTGGCGAGCCATGAATGTGATGCTCCTTTGTCCTTTAAGCAAAAGTATGTAGATGCTCAGCAAGGTGATACGATTCTGATTAAGTCTACAGTGGGGCTAGATGGCAGAGCGATTCGCAA
>Ga0153923_100027_pt1 | contig 92861 bp, 75 predicted proteins | sample TSNJ007MetaG_FD_104682 | JGI IMG/M metagenome (GOLD analysis project Ga0153923, IMG submission 104682) | Attine ant fungus gardens microbial communities from New Jersey, USA - TSNJ007 MetaG | ecosystem: Host-associated > Fungi > Mycelium > Unclassified | place: USA: New Jersey, Brendon T. Byrne...
AAATAACTTCACACCTTGGAATGCATACATTTGTTTGGATCCACTTCCAAAATCAGCTGTCGGGTATGGAGCGACTCCCAGATTTTCTCCTAAACTGGCCAAGTCCTTTTTGTTCCAAGGACCGCCAATAGCGGCCGCAATTTTGCCATCCAGCATACTGCTCACCATGTCGTCCTTAACATGTACCACATTAGGGTTAGCCTTCAAATTACGAATCCACTTAAGTACTTCCAGACCATGCTCGTCGTTAAAGGTAGTGCCTTGTGGATCCTCCCCATTTTCCCCATAAAGATAGGAGCCGTTGGCTACAAAAAAGGGAGCAATTTGATAATCCGCAATAGATTCCGAGAGGTTCATCCCGATTTTTCCTTTTTGTGTCAAGCCTTCAAACGTTCGGATGTCCTCTTCCGTAAGGATGGACTTGTTATAATAAAGAACGCCGGTTTCTACCCCGTATGGGTAGGCATATAGATCTCCGTTGTAAATAGCGCCCTCTATGGAGGCAGGTGTCATGGCTGCCTTTATTTCGTCTGCATACTTGGTGTTTTTATAAATGGAGCCTGACTCCACCAACTGCCCCAAGTGGTCATGAGGAAGCATAAATATATCGGCAGCGGCTTCCGGATCGTTTTTGACATATTCTTGAGCTTTCATCGAATCCGAAACGACAACTTCAATTTCATATTTTTTATCACTGTTTTCTTTGGCGAAGGCTTCGGCCATCTCTCTCGTTTGGGAAACGGATTCTTCATCCACCCACACTTTTAACACGACAGGTACGCTCTCAGCATCCTTTGAAGCACCCGAATTTGAGGTGTCTCCACAACCAGCTAACAGCAAAATAAGACCGATAACTCCCACATAGAACAATCCGTTTTTCATTTTCATTATTTTCCCCCCTTGAAGAATGAGCCTCGATAAAAGATTATCTAAGCGTTTTCAAAAATAAAAAACTAATTTATAGTATTTAGTATAGTGTCTATAATTGATAACCTTTTTAATATATTGTCTTGAATCTATTCAAATATTGTCATCGGAGGTAGCAACGCATGAGGGGTCATCCGATAATCAGTGAGGAATTTAAGGAACAGGTTCAGCATGGAAACGAAGATTTCCAATTACAGCTTTATAGAGAAGTAGAATATTACGAAAATGGCTTGATTTTTTATAATCATTGGCATGAAGAAGCGGAGATCCTTTATGTGATCGATGGGGAATTGGAACTGGTGGTTGACGGGAGATCCATTTTTGCTAAGAAAAATACGGTAATTTTAATTCCACCGAATCTCTTGCATGTTGCCTATCAATATCAGGGGGAAAAATGCCGCTTTTCATCCATCGTGTTTCATTCGGATTTTATCTCCAGTAAAATCGAGGATAGGATTCAAATAACACAATTGAACCCATTTTTTGAAAATACGTTTATCTCCTCTTATGTCATAACTCACAGCGACCGAAATGGTGAGATCGTCAAGCAGTTGTTGAGTGAGTTCGAGCGATGCTATCTGGGGGATCAACCTTATAGGGAGCTTTTATTAAAAGGGTATCTGTGCCAGATTCTATTTCATCTTCTTCAAAAAGAGGAGATCCACAATGTAAAGTCCGCTACGGATTATCTGAACGAGGTACGAAAGAAGAAAATCATTACCTTTATCGAGGACAACTATCAGAATTCGCTTAGCTTAAACGATCTAGCTAACGTAGTTTCCTTAAGTAAAGAACAATTTTGCCGTTTTTTTAAACAATCCTTTCGCTCAACACCCATTCATTACTTAAATCGGCATCGTATAAATCGCGCCATGGATTTGTTAAAGCGAACCCATTTATCGATTATAGATATCGCTATGGAGGTGGGCTTTGACAGCGGCAACCATTTCGCCATCGCTTTTAAAAAGACAACGGACATGACGCCGAGCCAATTTCGAAAAATGACATGATATTAATGAAAATTGACATGAATGTAAACGTCCCCTTCCCAAATAAAAACTACAATGATCTTAATTCGATCGTTAGGAGGACTAGAACATCATGTCATTTTTTTCGATAGGCGAGAACTATTTGGAATATCGTAACGGAGGAGAAACCCTTCGGATCATGGGATGGGGAGTAAATAGCCTAAGGGTGATCTCCGTACCGAGCGGACCGCTGGACCTTACAAGCAGCGCATTGCTTCCCCAATCCACAAAGGCTACGATCACGGTGGGTGAGGAAATTGCTCAGATAGTGAATGGAAATATTTCTGCCGTTATTGATTCGAGAGGTTGGAATAGTGCGGCGGTTATCACTTTCTTCAATGACAAACAAGAAGTCATTTTAAAAGAAATCGACGGCGGTGGTGCTTTGATTCGTAAAGCTCGCCATTTCAAACCCCATATTGGTGGCGACTTTCGTTTAAAGGCAACCTTTGAAGCCAGCTCAGAGGAAAAGATCTATGGGATGGGGCAATATCAGCAAGATATTTTGGATCTAAAAGGCTGTAATATCGAACTTGCCCACCGAAATTCTCAGGCCTCCATCCCCTTTTACGTGTCCAGTCTCGGTTACGGTTTCTTTTGGCATAACCCTGCCATAGGCAGTGTTTCCTTTGGAAAGAACACAACCGAATGGCGGGCCGATAGTACGAAAAGATTGGACTACTGGATTACGGTCGGTGATACGCCAGCCATGATTGAAGAACAATATAGCGCAGTAACAGGTCGTTCCCCGATGATGCCGGAATACGGACTGGGCTTTTGGCAATGCAAATTACGGTATTATAACCAGGAGCAAGTGCTTGATGTTGCACGGGAATACCATCGTCTTCAAATTCCGGTCGATGTGTTTGTAATTGACTATTATCATTGGCCACGCTGCGGAGATTTCCGCTTTGATGAATATTTGTTTCCTGATCCCCAGTACATGGTGGATGAGCTGCGTTCTTACGGAATGGAAGTTATGGTTTCTGTATGGCCCCAAGTGGATTGGCGTAGTGAAAACTTCGAAGAAATGTACAGAAAAGGATTGCTGGTTCAAACGGAACACGGCTTAAATGTACAAATGAGCTTTCAGGGGAACAATGTCTTTTTTGATGCCACAAACCCTAAAGCCCGGGAATATGTCTGGCAAAAGTGCCAGGAGAACTATGGGAAATACGGCATTAAGCTGTTTTGGCTAGATGAAGCGGAACCGGAATTCAGCACCTATGACTATGACAATTATCGTTATTATGCCGGCAGCGTCCTTCAACAAGGGAACTTATATCCTAGGGAATTTGCCAAAGGGTTCTATGAAGGTCAACAAGCTAACGGGCAAAGGGATGTCTTAAATCTGGTAAGGTGCGCTTGGGCAGGAAGCCAGAGATTCGGAGCGTTAATCTGGTCTGGAGATATTCATTCTACGTATCAGGATTTCCGGAATCAAATTGTAGCGGGTTTACAAATGGGGTTATCGGGGATTCCTTGGTGGACAACCGATATTGGTGGATTTCATGGCGGAAATATTCATGACAAAGATTTTCAAGAATTGCTTATTCGGTGGTTCCAATTCGGCGCCTTTTGTCCCGTGATGAGACTCCATGGTAATCGTCTTCCAAGGGAGCCATTGTACAAAGCTGGTGGAGAGGTAACGGAAGGCACTGGAGCCTCTAATGAAATATGGAGTTATGGGGAAGAGAATTATTCGATCATGAAGAAGTTTATTATGATTCGTGAATTGATGCGAAATTACACGCGCGAGCTTATGGAACAAGCACATATAACAGGAGCGCCAGTGATGCGTACGATGTTCTACGAGTTTCCTGAAGATAATGAAACATGGGATTTGAATTCACAATATATGTATGGCTCGGATCTTTTAGTTGCTCCAATCGTTAAAGCTCATGCGACATCTCGCCAAGTCTACTTGCCACATGGAGCAGTCTGGACCGATGCGCGTACAGGAGAAACATTCAATGGTGGTCAATGGCTAGAAGTATTAGCTTCTATCGAAACGCTCCCTTTATTTTTACGTGATCAGAAACAATCGTATTTAATTGGGAAAGTTTAAAATTGACGAAATAAAAATACGTTTTAGTGGCTAAAAGTATAGGACTGAGCCCCAGCGTAGTGGTGCGTACTCGGCTCTAAAGTGGCATTTCCACTCCCTTAGAGCCGGCACCAAAAGCCTATGAAGCAAAAGCATGTCATTCACAGAATCTTATTTTATCCTCGTTTCCCCTGCCTGTACATTAAATATACAAAGAATGGAGCCCCTAGTATCGCTGTAAATATCCCCGCTGGTATATCCATTGGAACAAACACGGTTCTACCTATAAGATCAGCCAACAATAGCAATAAAGCGCCTATTATCGCCGAAGCAACCAAGACTACACCATTATTATTTGCTACAATTTTACGAGCGATATGAGGGGCCATTAACCCTACAAAACTAATTCCCCCTGCAATTCCTACAGCTGAACTGGCTAGAATGACGCTTAAGGCTATGAACAGGAATCTCTTCCTCTCCACACTCACTCCAACACCCGTAGCAATCTGATCACCAACTTCTAAGATGTTCAGCGTTCTAGATTGAAATAATGCGATAAGCCCGCATAAGATTACCCATGGTGCCAATACAATGACATGATTCCAAGAGGTACCATATACTGTTCCTGCCATCCAGCCTAAAGCCTGTGATACCAAATAAGTAGGTCCAGCAATGGTAAAATAAATCGTTAATGCCCCAAAAGCGGCGGAAATCGATACTCCGATCATTGCTATTCTCAGTGGTGAACTTCCATCCTTCCACGCAAGCATATACGTTAAGGCTGAAGCTGCACAGCCTCCTACCAATGCAGCCAATGGAAGCCATGCAACACTAATTTGTCCATTCATAATCGTTATGAAAGCAACTACCGCTGCTGTAGCCCCAGAAGTAGTCCCCATCAAATCAGGAGAAGCCAGTGGATTTCTTACCAACGCTTGCAAAATTGTACCGGAAATAGCCATAGCTGCACCTACTAATATAGCGGCAGTTATTCGTGGTAAACGCAATTCAAATAGAATAAGCTGATATTTTGCCTCTCCCATCCTTACCAACGCTTTTATAACATCTAATACAGGCACATGTAAACTTCCGAGCCCGATGCTTAGTATAAGCGCAACAAATAAGAGAAGAGCAAGAGCTGAAATTTTTAAGGAAATGAATCGTTTACTAGATCTGGCCAAGTGTCTTCCTCCTTACGAGCACCACTACAAAAAAGACACCTAATATGGCTGTAGTAACACCTACAGGCACTTCTTTGGAATCAAGCAAAAATCGGGATAACAAATCAGCCAGCAGCAAAAAAGTTGCACCTAAGACTGCACTGTAAGGTAATACCCACCGATGATCATTTCCAATGATCCAACGTGAAATATGTGGAATCATAATGCCAACGAAACTAATGGGACCTGCTAGAGCAACACTTCCTCCCGCCAATATGACCACCACCAATATCGTTACCACTCTAATCCATGCCATACGTTGTCCAAGCCCTGTTGCCACATCATCTCCCATCGCCATAATATTGAGAGAACGGCACATGAAGAGAGCAATCACCCATGCAATGAAAAAATACGGCAACATTTGTAGCATGTGATTCATATTGCTATTGGACAAAGAGCCTGTTAACCAATACAGCGCATTTTCTAATGTTTCATTACTAATCAGCATAAATAAAGAATTCAAGGAAGAAGCAAAAGACGCCAAAGCTGATCCTGTTAATATCAGCTTTAATGGCGTCATGCCTCCCTTACCTATCATTGCAATTATGTAGATAAGACATGCTGTTATTCCCGCTCCTATAAACCCGAACCACATTAACTGAGAAAAGGAAAACACAGCACCGTACCAATATAGCATCGCCACAATTGACAACGCAGCACCTGCATTAACTCCTAATATAGAAGGAGAGGCTAACGGATTCCTTGTCATTGCTTGTAACAGGACCCCGCTGATTGCAAGGCTACAGCCTATCACAGCAGCAGTTAATGCACGAGGCACTCTCGATGTTCGGATAATAAGCTGCTCATCGCTGCCTGTAAATGATGAATACGACCCAATCACTGTAGCAAAATCAAAGCTTTTCAATCCAAACAAAACACTTGCAGCAGCTGCTAAGATAAGCAGAAACACTGCTGCAACGAATCCTAAAGCTTTTCTTTTGTCACTCGACAAAAGAGAGTTCATTGCTTGCCTCCCCCTCTTTTTATAAGAAATAGTCCATTTTAAATTTGAATATTTTCAAAGTATTTTTCAATGTCTGCAATTAATAGTTTAGCAGCAATTATTCCACCAGCTGAATTCCAGATCGCCTCATCTACTTGATAGCTCTGTCCATTTTTATTAATATTCATATTTTGTGCTATAGGATCAGCGAGCCATTCTTTTGCCGTATCAGAAGCAGCGGTTTCACCACTACGATCCGATGCAAAATAGAACAATACATCACCATCTAGAACACTAATTTGTTCCTTCGTAATTTCTTCAGCGAATTCTTCTTTATTTTGAGCTTCTGTTCTCGCAAATCCCAACTGGTCAAGAACAATACCAGCAAAATTTTGCTTGTAGTATACTCTAGCTTTACCTGCTTGGAAGCGAGCAAGTGATACTTCTAATTTCGTTTTGTCTCCAAGTCTAGCAGAAGCCTCAGCAATCAAATTGTCGTAATCAGCAAGAACCTTTTGACCTTCTGCTTCTAAATTCAATGCTTTAGCGTATAAAGTGAAATTCTCAATCATGCTATCCCCAAGATTTTCAGTCATTACTGTTGGTGCAATTGCCTTTAATTGCTCGTAAATCGCCTCTTGTCTGACCTTCGTGCCTAGAATCAAATCCGGCTGTAAGCTAGCGATCAGCTCGAGATTCGGTTGCGTTTCATCCCCTAAAATTTCTACGCCTTCCATTTGATCTTTAATATGATCATACCAAGGATCTCCAATCCAGGATTGAACAGCTCCTATTGGTTTGATTCCTAATTCTAATAATGTCTCAGTACCTTGTGTCGTTAATACAACAACTCTTTTAGGTGTGCCAGTAATCTCTGTCTCTCCCATGGCATGGGTAATCTTTCTTATTTCCGTAGCCGCAGTGGGTTCCAGCGTTGGCGCATTTGCAGTTTCATCTGAATTAGCTGCATTGCTTCCACAAGCTGTTAATATCGTTAAGATCATAATCATTAAGGCCGATGCAAGCATTTTTGGTGATACTTTAAACTTTTTCACAATCTCACTCCTAATTTTCAATTCTAATAATGAATATCATTATCAATACCATATCAAAAAAATTTATCACTTTCCCGATGCGCATACGGTTCTGCAAATGTTACAATTGTAACATTATTATAGTTTGCACCTCATAGCAATAGATGGCTTACGAAAATGGACAGAATGAAGGAAGTGTTACATATAGATAATTTCATCGAAGGACAAGTGAAATCAAAAGAATGGATTACCCTCTCATTGCTCTATCTTATGGAAACTAAAGCTTATTCTGAGATCAAAATTACGGAGATTGCCAAAAAGTCTGGTTTGGCCAGACAAACGATTTATCGCAATTATCAAGATAAAGATGATATTTTATATGAGTATTTATGTCATCAATATAATTTCTTTGATAACGAGCTTAGCGAAGAGGAGTTGACTGAAGAAGCTGTATTTATTTCGTTTTTTCAAAAGTGGAAAGAATACACAACATACCCGCTATTTCTAAATATTCAACTGTCCGATCGTAAAATTAGACAAATCATTTATCGAAGTCTAGAGTATTTAATTCAAAATAAATATGTGAAGTATTTCATGTCTCCGCAATCGTCAACGAATGAACTATATGTCTATGCCTTTCGTTCCTTTGCCTCTATTTTGCATAGCATATTAATTGAATGGACTCTTCAACGCTATAAGCAATCTCCTGAGGAGATTGGCTTGCTTACCTATCAACTGACCAATTCCATACGAGAATACTGCAATCAAATTCCTGTAACCTCTCCTTCCAGGAGAGAGGAATAGATCTTACCTCAGCGTAAAAAAATAGGACAGCCACGATCAGCTGTCCTCTATCTATCTTCTTATTCTATAATTCTTCAACCTAGAATGGATTGATCACATGGTAAAAGACGTTAGGCGACGCCATGCGGTAATAATAGCTGCACCAGCCTGCACCTTTGTCGGTGAAACGGTTCGTCGTGCTATACAGCAATCGTTCCTGCTCCAGCTCCTCGATCCGTTCGAGCTTTCCGTCCGCATATTCTAACAGTCTCATGCTCGCTGTATCCAGCCGGCTTACGACGCCGCCGTAACGAATATCGAGCACCTCCCAGCCAAACGGTTTGAACATCGATAGCCATTGCTTCCGGTGTGCGGCGCGAAGATTTTGCACACCCAGCGAAATTTCGGGCAAAACATCCTCTGCAATCCGCCTAAGTACTGCCTTGTCTCCACTGTCATAAGCTCGCTTCAGCTCAAGACCGATTTCGCTCTTCTGCTTCAACACCGCACATAGCTTTTGTGGCACCTCAAACAAGTAATCTAGCTCTGCCTCAGCTTTTCTGCGGCTTGCAATTTCGCCTTCCGCCCATGCATAATGAGCCGCCATATCTAGCCCATCAATCTGTTTGTCGAACAGCCCCAGCAGTACATCCTGATACAACAGAAACTTAGACGGATTGCTCTGCTTCTGATTATTTGGTGCAGCTCCCGGTGTCTCGTCCAAATACTTCAGCCCCATGTAAGCATCCGCCTCGATGCCGGTGCAGAACCGAACGCGCTCGGCCAGCGTCTTGTCAGTCGGCGTCGACGAAGAATAAGCATGCTCCGCATAAAACTGCAAGCCGAGCAAAGCGATGTACGGATTGCTCTCCATTCCGTCATCACCCCACATCGTCGCATAAACTTCCCTGATGCCTTCCTTCTTACATACCGTCAGCGCTGCATCAGTCGCCGGCAAGGATAGCCCGTAATTGACGCCGAACGTATTGAATACCCACACAGCACCCGCAAAAATAAGATTATTACCGAGCGGCCGGTGTTTGGCGATCAATGTTTCGTAGTCCTTCTCCTCGACATGGTTATAGTCCCAGTAAACCATATCTATGTCCTTAGGAATGCGGCTCGACATGTCCTCTGATATTTGCGTCTCATGGCCATAATAATCTTCACCGTTAGCTGAAGCCAGCTTCAGGAACATATCGCTCCACATCATCGGTTTCAACCCTAAGCGTCGAGTTACTGCGAGCACCCGCTCCAGATGGCCTGTCATAATATCAAAACGGTTCATATGTCCATTGCGATCCAAAAATTTACCGCGTCCAAGCTCTTCCGCTTCATCCATGCCGATGTGGATTTTCCGGCTGCGGAACGGCGCGCTAATGCTGACAATCATATTTTCGACCAGACGATCGGTCTTCTCCGCTCCAACTAGCAACGCGCCTTTTGTATCTTTATATTCCTTTACCGGCTCCCATTTCAGAAACTCCTCCAAATGAGCCAGTGTCTGAATGCTCGGGAACGCTTCAATGCCGAATTGATCGGCGTAATCGTCGATTTCCTTCAACTCCGCCGCCGAGTAGCGGCCGCGCATATAGCCGAAATAAGGCTCGCCTTCTATCTCGTAAGTGTCTTCCAAATAGAGCATGACGCTATTCAAGCCCATCAGCGCCATTTTGCGCAGCATAAACTTGAAGCTTTCAACGGTTAGCACTCCATTGCGCGATAAATCAAACATCGGACCGATTGCATCGAATTGTTGTTGCTCTGTAATTTGAAATTGCTCTCCGCCACTAATATTCTGAATCAACAGTCCCAAGCCGCGGAAGAACTGATGTTTAGCACTATAACGAATATAAGCGCTTTTACCATCATAACCCACTTCCAGTTCTCCTGAAGACGGTTCTATTAAAACGGGAATTCCATCCTCCGACCATTCTGTCTTAAGTTCGGCAAGCAGCAACTGAAGCCCTGATTGAAGCTCGCTCAATTCTCCTATAAAATGTAACTTCACTATCAATCCCTCCAAAAGAATGAAATAAATATAAAATCACATCAAAAACTCGATCAAGGGTGTCAACCTTTGACCGAGCCTGCAACCATGCCTTTCATAATTTGCTCTTGGAAGATCAAAAAGATGAGAATGGTTGGTATTGCAGCAATAAACATCGCACCCATCGTTAAGCTGTAGTCCGTTCCGAATCCATCGGAGAAGAGCGACAAGCTGAGGGGCAGCGTCTTCAACGCTTGAGAATTAATAAAGACGAGCGCGAAGGAGAAATCATTCCAAAACCTCAAAAATGCAAGAATTGTAATCGTAGCGACGATCGGCAGGGACAATGGGAAAATGATGCGTCCGAAGATTCCCCACCAGCCGTTGCCGTCGATCATCGCCGCTTCCTCTACTTCTCTCGGAATGGATACGATGTAGGACATTCCAAGGAAGATCGCAATTGGTAATTCAAATGCCGTATACGGTAGGATGAGTGACCAGTACGTATTCAGCATCCCGAGCTTGTTCATGAAAATAAACAATGGAACGAGTGTGCTATGAATTGGAATGAGCATGCCTAGCAAGAACAATCCTTTTATAACGCCACTCAACTTGAATGGGAACCGGGCAAGCACATAAGCTGCAAGCATGCCGAGCACAATGGTCAGCAGCAGTGCTGAGAGGGTAACAATTGTGGAGTTGAGCACCGCCCGGCCCATATTTCCGAGATCCCATGCCCGGGTTATATTGTCGAACTGCCAATGCTGCGGCCAGGAATAGGGACGATTGAAAAATTCCTGATTCGACTTGAATGCACTTATTCCTAACCAGTATAGCGGATACAATGTAATTATGGCATAAAATAACAGGATGATTTTCGCAATTCCGGAAATCGGCTTACGCCACAGAGAGCCTCTCATCTTCTCCGACCGAGCGTCTATCATTGCTTGCATAGCGATTCACTCCTTCATCGGCCGGGCTAACATTAGCCGACCGCCCATTAGCCGCGTCTCTTCGTGATGATATGATTTAGGCCAATGAGCACGGCGCTAATCAGAATAATCATTGTGGATACCGCAGAGCCGTAGCCGTAACGGTATACCGTAAAGGTGTTATTGTACATATATGTGGCGAGCAATTCTGTCGATTGTGCAGGACCGCCGCGCGTCATGACGATAACATGGTCGAATGCCTTCAAACTTCCAGATATGCACAGTACGATGGTTACAACAACTGTTCCCCAAATTATCGGGAGCGTCACGAAAAATAGCTTTCTCCAGGCTACCGCCCCGTCGATCTTCGCAGCATCTTCAATTTCTGAAGAGATATTTTGGAGTGCAGCGATGAAAATGATAAGATACGGGCCGATATTCGCCCAGTTAATCGGGATCGATACGGCAAACATATTGATTTTAGGGTCGTCTAGCCAAGGCCGGCGCCAAGATTCCAGTCCCAGCGTCTCCAATAATTGATTCAGCAAACCGATTTGCGGGTGATAAATATAGCCCCAGATGAGACCGACGACGACTGTAGACAGCACCATCGGGAGAAATACAGCGGAGCGCATCAACCGATTGAACATCGTGTTCTTGAGCAAGAACAATGACAGCAGCAATGCGACCGATACTTGACCTATTACTGCCGAGACAACAAGGATCAGGTTGTTTTTCAGTGCTCTCCAGAATACTGGATCCTCTAGTATCATTCGATAATTATCCAACCCGATAAGCTTAGCAGCACCGAGTCCCTTCCACTCAAAGAAACCGTAGTAAGCTGACCAAAAAATCGGGACGATCGCAAAGATAATAAAGATGAGTAGTGCAGGAAGCAGCGCCATGATGACGAAGCTTCTGCTGCGCAATGATGCAGGCATGGCGACAGCCTCCTTTACGTACTTTTGTCTGATTACTTTTTAGTCGAACGCGCTTGCGCATCCTGCAGTTTTTTAGCTACATCCTCCGGCTTACCGCCCATCATAAGCTCTTGAAGACCGTTGTTGATCACTTCGCCTGCTTCAGCAGATAAATAGGCGTCATATACCGGCGTAATTTCAGAATTCACAGCCAATTCATAAGCTTTGAAGTAAAGCGGGCTTACTTTCGACTTATCCAGTTCTACTTTGTACATAACCATTGAGTTGCTTTCTGCGATCGCCTTTTGGCCATCCGGTCCGCTTACTGCGTAGATCAGATCAAGCGCTGCCTGCTTCTGTGCGCCTTTTGTATTTTTGTTAAGCGCGAAGCCTGCGCCTGCGCCACCGGAAATCGTATTCGGTTTGCCTGCTCCACCTTCTATGCCAGGCATTGTTGTGACTTCGATAGGTGCCAACTGCTCAGGAGTTGCGGATGCTGCAAGATTCGTAAGCGACCATGCGCCGTTAATCATCATAGCTGCCTTTCCTTGAATGAAGTATTGCTCTGCTTGCGTGTTGTCGATGCTGTTTGCGCCATCTTGAAACGCTTTATTGTCAACGAGCTCTTTGTACTTGCCCAAAGCGTCAATGAACACAGGATCTGTAAAAGATGCTCCATCTTGAGCTGCAGCTTTCAAGAACCATTCCGTGCCCGTCACGCGGTCTGCCAACGAACCGATAATCGTCGATTGTGCAACCCATGGCGCTTTATTGCCGAGGGCAATCGGCGTAATGCCGTTGTCGTTGAACGTTTTAATTGCAGTCATCATCTCTTCCCAAGTAGTCGGCACTTTTACACTATGCTTCTCGAAAAGATCTTTGTTATAATACATGAACGAAGTTGCTGACATCCCGAGCGGCGCTGTGAAGATTTGTCCTTTTTCAAACTCATAGCGGTCGAATGCCCCTGCCAAGAAATTGTTTTTCCATTCTGGGTATTTATCCATCAACTCTGTAATCGGTTGAAGCTTGTCGGCATCATAGAACTCTTGGGATTGGCTGCCCGCATAAACGAAAAATACGTCTGGCATTTCATTTGCTGCAGCCACTGTGCTTAGGCGTTGACGGTAACCGTCAACCGGGATCGCTTGCGCGTCTACCTCAACCTCCGGATGCTCCTCTTTATACTTGTCGATCAGGTCTCTAACCGCTTTGGCACGAAGATCGTCTCCCGCGAAGTTATGCCATATTGAAATTTTCGTTTTTTCTTCAGAGCTTTTGTTACCTTCATTGCTCTGTTCCTTGTTTCCGCTATTGTTGCAAGCGGTTGCCAAAAGGGCAATCATTAAGATAATTGTCGTTATAAACACAAATCTCTTCTTCATTCAAATATTCCCCCTTTAGTGATAACCCTAGTATAGATAAGACAGACGTGAAGTCGTAGGGGGGAAAATTAAGCCCTTACGGGGGATATTTTCACCTTCGTCTATTCATTTTGAACGATATTGCGAAGGGGTTTCGCCACTGTAACGCTTAAACAGTTGGTTAAAATGCTTCATATCCTCGTAACCTACCCGCTTAGCGATCTCGCTCACCTTCGCTGGCGTTTCCTTCAACAAACGGCTAGCCCATTCCATTCTCGCTTCCGTTACATACTCAATATAGTTTTTACCTGTTTCCTGTTTAAACAGCTTGCTAAAATAGTTCGGATTCATATGTACGCATGCCGCTACCTGCGCCAAAGACAAGCTGTCTGCAAGATGCTCGCGGATATAGGCTACAGTTCGGTCAATGGCTTCATTCCGGCTGCCATTTAATCGTTCATACTGCGCATGGATTGCAAGCAGCATCTGCTGCAAAGTTTCTTCTGGATTCGCAGTAAGCAGCTTTATGTCCAGCTGTTCAATCTGTGGAAGCTTTGGCATCGATTGACCAACGGATGCTGCTGCACGCTCTAGCCAGCGGTACCCCCCAACAATCAAGGAATGCAAATACGCTTGAACGGAACAAGGCGTCGCTTCCGCATCCTGTCTAATGCTCTCCAGTTCACCTTTAATCCACTGCTGTACGACTTCTCGGCTCCCGCTTCTCAGAACGGCGGTTAGCTTACTCTCCACTTCTTCCGTACAAACGGTCCGCATTCCTTTCCGGTCTTTAATATCCTCATAGGCCAGCATTCTTGCTTCCTCTGCCAACCAGCGGTACGAGGCGGTATGTTCGGCGGTGCGAAGTGACTCCTTAAGTTCTGCCAAATTGCTGGCCCATACACCGCATGCTGCAAAAAAAGGCTGGCTATAAACGCGCTCCGCCCGCTCCATCGACGCCTTAACCAATCGCTTCGCGCCCGGCTGCCCCCTGCGGAAAATAAGCAGCCATCCATAGTCCCAATCCAGAATGACGCAGCCAAGTGAATCTCTAATCATCGCAGCCGCTTCATTCATTTCCTCTTCCTTCTCCTCCTTCATGGTCAGCGGAGACGCAGATGTCACTAGCCATAGCTCTAGCTTCTCCATATCCGATCCGAGCCTCAGCTCAGGATAATAGATCAACAGTTCCTCACTCTCACGCTCCGTCAGGAGGTTGTCCCCGCGAAGAAAGCGATCTAGCTGCTTCCAGCGGAACGCCGTTTGATGGATGGCGCCTTGATGATCAGCCTCCCGTCTATTGACGATACGTTGCTTCACGCGCATAACCGCAGTCATAATATCGCCAGGACGGCTATTTTTAAGCAAATAATCACTTATTCCTTCCCGCATCGCTTGCTGTGCATATGCGAAATCATCGAATCCAGACAATATAACAATTTCAATGTAAGGAAAATTCCGCTTAACCTCGCGAGACAATTCCAATCCCGTCATTCCCGTCATCCGAATATCGGTTAGAATGATGTCAGGACACTCTATCGGAATGCGCATCAGCGCTTCCTCTGCGGAAGCAGCCGGCGCGAGCAGCTCAATGCCATTCTCTTCCCATTTAATAACCGTGCTAAGGCCGGTCCTAATAATGACTTCGTCATCTACAATTAACAGCTTCATGTGCACATTCTCCTTCCTTCCCACAAAGGTTGCAGCCTATTTGATTTCTGATTGGAGCGGTATAATCGTAAAACTAACTTTAGTGCCGCTTCCTTCTACGCTTTCGATCCGCAAACCGGCTTCATGCCCATAATGAAGCTGCAGCCGATTATGCACGTTGCGCAATCCGTAGCTGCTGCCTGCCGAGTCATTATTCTTCAGCGGATCAATGCCCAAGTTTGCGCTTACCTTCTCCCTCAGCAGCTCCAATCTTTCCCTGCTCATGCCGACACCGTCATCCTGAACGATAAAGGTTATTCGCTCTCCCGCTGACATTGCTTTAACGATAATGCTTCCTTTACCCTCTCTTTTCAGAATGCCATGAATCATCGCGTTTTCAATTAGCGGCTGGAGCAGCAGCTTCAGCATTCTCAGATCGAGCAGCTCCGCCGGAATATTCGCCTCGTAATCAAATTTATCCGGATATCGAATGGACTGGATTTTCACATAATGATCTACATGCAAAATTTCTTGGCTGATTGCACAATATTCCTGTCCTTTATTTAAGCTGAACCGAAGAAAATCACTCAATGAGCCGACCATATCCGCGATTTTTTCGTCTCCCTTCATTAGCGCCATCCAGTGGACTGACGATAACGTATTATATAGAAAATGCGGATTGATCTGCGCTTGAAGTGCCGACATATCCGCTTCCTTCTTCAACGCTTCGTTTTGCTTCACCTCATCGGTTAAATTAATAATTCGCGAGCTCATCCGATTATAGCTAATAATCAGCTGTCCAACCTCATCGATCGATGTGACGGGCAACGTCGGCAGCGGCTCGTCCGGGCTGGAATTTCTAAGAAAATTCGTTAATGCAGACAACGGTTTCGTCACCTTTTGAATAAGTACAAGTACAAAAGCGATGACAAAAAGCATGGAAATGCTGACTGCAATTGCAGTTAACGTTAAAAAATACTGGTTCTGCGCTCTGTAAGCTTTTGCCGGAATGATGCCTACGAGCCTCCAGTTAACATTCGGCATCTGATAGTACAATACGGTACTCCGCTCCTCCGCTTCTCCGTAATCGAACGAACCCGACTTACTCTTGAAATCAACTATTCCGGGAAAATAATCGTTCAAGTTCTTGTTAGTCGAATACCCTTCCGGCCCAGCCAATATCCGATTTTGTTCGTCCAACAGCAGGGCGACGCCTTCACCCTCTAGTCCAGCTTGCTTTAAATGGCTAGAGATAACCGATTGCGTCAAGCTAATTTTAAGCATGCCGATATCGTAATATTTTGATGTGCTGCGAATCGGCCGCGACATCGTAATGACATCCTCTTTGCCGTCCGATGTAACGAAGTGATGTACCGGAGACCACCATTTAGGATATTTCTCATAATAACTGGGATATTCGCTCTGAATATCGGCCCATTCTGATTCGAGGACGGATCTGAAGGAAACCGACGGCTTATTATCTTCATTCGATTCGATCATGACATTGGCGATATATGGTTTGGAAATCGATAATGTTGTAAGTAAATTAACGATCGAGGTTTGCTTTAGCAAATCGTGTTCCGGTGTTTTCAAATAGCTTTGGACATCAGGGTGGCCGATGAGGAATAGAGATAGATTCTCAACATCGCTCACCATATTTTCCAAATAGGCCCCAATTTGCCTAAGCGTGTTCATGCCTGAACTTTTCGCTTTCTCTTCCGTTAAGCTTTTAGCAATATAATAGGAGAACAGTCCCAGAGACAACACCGGTACCAATACCGAAATAATAATCAACAAGCTCAGCTTCTGCTTTAACGATTTACCCAACCAGTTTTCCATCTTATCCTCCGTTCAGATTACCTTTATGCTCTGTTGCTAAATTGTAGCTTTCAAGACTTCCAGAAAACATGTTTGCGCTTTCATATTAACCTAAGTCGCTCGTCCCGACTAGAGTCTATTGTTGACTTGATGAAGCATTGCCTGGTCTTGAGGTTGTCGATGTACCGGGAGAGAGCACCGGATCTTACCTCAGCACAAAAAAAATAGACCGCCCTCTCGCAAAGGAATACGGTCTATTTCCTGTTTGATCCTTCGAAAAGCGCCTATTGCACCGGCAGTCGTGTTTCCACACGGCTCGCTTGCATTGCACATTTTTTCTCTCCAAACTATTCCATGAAAGAAACCTAATAAAAAGCCACTCCACTCTCCACACAACAAAAAAAAACGGCATTTCTGCCGTTTCTTTAGGATGGACTCTCAGGGGCTCGAACCCTGGACAAATAGATTAAGAATCTACTGCTCTACCAACTGAGCTAAGAGTCCATATGATGTTTGGTGGAGCCAAGGGAGATCGAATCCCTGGCCTCATCGCTGCCAGCGATGCGCTCTCCCGCCGTTGTTGGTTTCACTACCAAAGACACCCCGAGGCAATCAAAAATTTTCCAAAAAAAACTACTTGCAATCCATTCTATGGATTTCGTCGGGACGACGTTATCCGGCTATACGCCGCATGGCCCTCGGTCCGAAGGCACCGACCTGGAGCTCGTCCGGTGGAAGAGCGAAGCGCTGTGCGTTACCGTTCGTCGCGGAAGGCGCATCAGGACACCCGAGGAAGCGGCGTCGGCCATGCGCGCCGGGGCGGCTTACGTGGGGGGTCGGAGGCGCCATCACGCGCCCGCAGTTCATCGCGGAAGCGCGGGACGGCTTACCGGCTTCATCCGTCCATTCAGGAAGTTTTATTCTGTATCGTCGAAAAAGCACATTCCGGTCGCGTTGCCGCACTAATCGGAATGTGCTTTAATCAATTGTTTCCGCGTCTACTCCTGCTGCTGCCCCTCGATTAATTGAAGAACGCGATACAAGAACGTCGCCGCTTCCGCTCTGCTGGTCGTACTCTTCGGCTTCATATAGCCGCCCGAGCCCGTAACCAGCCCATGCTCGAACAGAGTTGCCACGCTGTCCGCAGCATATGGCGCAATCTGGCTCGCATCACGGAAGCCCTCAAGTGTTGAACCGGATGCGGACGGCTTGATTGCCCCCGTCGTTTGAAGCGCTCGGGTTAGCATAACCATAGCGTCCTGGCGGCTGATTGAGTCACGAGGAGCAAAGTTAACTTCGTTCACTCCCGAAACGATTCCCAATTGCTTGACGATGGACACCGCATCGTAGTAATAATCATTCGGTTTCACATCGGTGAACGTCGAGGTAATCTCGGCGCGCAGGTCAAGCATGTTCACCAGCATAAGGATAAAATCAGCTCGCGTTACTTGATTTGCGGGGCTGAAAGTGCCATTTTCGATCGAAGTGCCTTTGACGATGCCTCTTTCGGCCAGCTTCTCTATTGCCTCGCGCGCCCATTCATACTTGCCAAGGTCAGTGAACGCAACTGGTTTCTTGCCGCCGACAGCATAGACGCCGACTTGGTCGATGGAGAATCGCAGTACGCCCTTGTCTTTGTCATAAGACGTGCCATCAATTACTGCCGCGCTGTCGCCCGTCAGCTCGAAAGCTTGCAGATCAGCAGCTTGCTCGCCCGCTTGAAGCGAATACGGAATCGCAATGGAAATCGGTGCCTTCGCATTATTCCAAGACAGAGCTTCACCGTCCAGTTGCAATGCAACTTCAACGATTGGTCTGTTGCCGATCCGGCCAGCCGCTTCGTTGCCGCGATACTCGCCTGCATGGTCGCTTACGATAACGAGCAGCTTTCCGGCATTCTCCTTGACTCCAGCCAGCATGTCGCCAGTCAATGCAAGCTGGGCATACGGCGTGGAGATATGCAGAATCAGATTAGACTGGTTCGTCAGATTAGCTGCGGGAAGCTCCAAAGCATAGCTGACAGCCGCGTTCGACAGCTTCAATTCAAGACGAATATGCTTGTTGCCGTTGCTGTCGGCTGTTGCCTTGAGAATCGCGGCATTCAGATCTGCTACTCCGACCGAAGCCACAGCCTGATTGCCTTTCAATGTCGGGACAAGCACGGCTTTGACTGAATCGTACGTTTGCAACGTATACGGATCTTGCGCCGAACCGCCTCCAATGCTGCCCCCATTGCCTCCGCCAGTGGAAGGCGGCTTGCGATATTCGAAGGCGGCCTGCGCTGGAGTCGTCATGTCATCCGTTTCAAGCTCGACCGTATACAGTCCTTGCTCTTCTCCGGTCAACGTAAAGGCGATGCGGAAGCTTCCGTCATCCTCAGTGCCCGTCTGGCCGGTATATTGAATGTTGCCTTTTGGGTCAAGCACTTTGACATACAAATGTTCTTTCTTGCCGTTCATGACTAACCCATTGATCGTAACTTTCTTCGTGGAGGCGTCCACGGCGGCTTGTATGCCGTCCAATGTCTTCAGCTCTTGCCGCTGGGAAAGATTGTACACGCCGAATTCATAGAAGGAATAACCGTAGAACGTAGCCCGATTCAGTCCCTCAAACTTGATGTATCTCGCCGTCGTTGCCGGGAATACCAGCGTATTCTTGCCGTCGGACGCTTTAACCACGCCATTGTTGCCGACTTTCAAGGGCTCCCACGTCTGCTTATCATCCGAGACGCTCAGACGGTATTGGTCCGCGCGCGCATATTCCCAATCGATGCGGACCGTATCGAAGGTTTGCTTGCTGTCCAGATCGATCTGGAACCAAGCCGTATCGCGCACTTGGCTCGCCCAGCGCGTACCCGGTGCGCCATCCAGAGCCTTAGAAGGCTCTAGACCTGCGGCTTCCGTCGAGGATGCCTCTGCTTCTTTGTCTTGTGCGATGCTGCCAATCTCATAATACACGCCTTCCTTCAGGGCCGTATAAGCGCCTTCCGTTACAAATTCAAGGCCTTTAGCCCCATCCAGCTTCGCATTGAATGCCAGCAAATAGCCTATGGCTTCCTCAGGATCGCTCTCTTGCGTACGCTCCATCATAATCAGAGCGTTCCACATAGCGCGTACCGTATCGGCATTGCTAAGCTGCTTGTTGTCTGCGTATTTATCAACAAGAGCCAATAGACCTTCAGCGCCCAAACGAGCTTCTATTACGAACTTAACCGTCTTGGATTTGGCAGCCGCCACCGTCAGCTCCAGCACATGCTTGCCCGGCTTGCCCGTCAGATCTACTATAGTTCCTTGCGTATAAGGTTTGCCGTCATACTTGGCCGTTACTTTGACGATACCGCTGTCATCATCTCCCGGAATGGCCCAGGTGAAGGCGGCCTGTGTCGTATCAGGCACAATCGTATGCTCCGAGATCGGCTCCCCGTTCATGAGCGCTACAACATCAGGCGCAGCGGCGTCTTGCTTCTGATAAGTGCCCTTCACGAATTGGTACAGCCAATCGTAGAGGACGCGGATAGCAGGATCCTCGCTTTTCGCCGCGCTGAAAATGGCGTTGTTGCCTTGATAATACGCTCTATACCCTTGCTGCATTAGCCCTGTATCCACGCCGCTGTTCAAGTAATCAATGAACCGCTCGCGGAAGACGGCGTCATTGATCATCCGGTCATCGAACTCCAGCTCCAGCGACATGCCGTACCGTTTCGCCATATCCGCTGTATCTTCCAGACGCGAGAACTCCATTTTCTCGAAGAAATAGTTCGGCTGCAGAGATACGGCATCGATGCCGACATCCTTCCACATGAATTTCTTATAAGCCAAAGAATGAGGGATCCAGAACATCTTCAGGTCAGCGTTATGAACGATGTCGCTCGCTTTCTTGACCATCTCCGGGCCAGTCGAATGCGTGCTTATTTGTTCCTCCAGCCAATACATGCCGACGAGCTCCAGATTCGAGTAGCCCGCAGCCGCCCATCTTGCTTGCACTTCATCGGTCCACCACTGAATCGCTTTGGCCCGGTTGTTCAGCGATGCGGCATTACCGACCACACTTAGGTTGAAGTCCAGATTTTCATCGTTAATGCTGCCAAAATCGGACTGATATTCGCCCGGATCGGGTATCATCATAACAACCTTCGTCTTACGGTCAGGCTCGCCAAGCTTCGCGCCTACCTCGGCCGTCGCCTCGTTCAGCGCGCTCATATCGCCGCCGGCGTTAAACGTTTTATTCAAATACCATTCCCATTCCACTCTTCTGGCTTTGCCGGCCGCTTCAACCGCTCCGAAGCCTCTGCCGTTTTCCGACGTCAAACCCAGATACAGCACGCCGTCGAACAGCCAATCGACAGGCTCTCCCTGCTTGTTCACATAGCTGATATTAGGGATAACCCGTTCCTTCGTCCAGGTTCCTGTACCATCCGGGTAATGCCCGTTATACAGCAAGCCCAAATTTTCAATCCCGCCAGTAGCCTCCCCAGGTTGCTGGAGACCATAAGGTTCGGGCTGCACTGGCTGGGCTCCGTCGATCAAGCCGTCCGCACCGGTTATCGTCACCTCGTCGATCATAGTCCACGCCCTCGGATGCAAGGAGAACACCACTTTCACATACTGAGCGTAAACCAATCCTTCGGTATAATCGCCACGCTTGACGACTCCGGTCTCTGGGCTGCCGTCCCATTTATACGTCTCGGTGTTGGTCTGATCGCCCCATAACAATTTAGTCGCATTATGAGACAATACGCCCCAGTTCACCCCATCGTCAGACGCGTAGAATGAAACGGTGAGCGGTACAAGCGTTTCGTTGTTCGGCCAATCTTGCAAGAAACGCGCGCTCACATCCTTGATCGTTTTTTGCTCGCCTAGATCAAACACAACCGAACGAGATTTCTTGTAGCGGTGGCCCACCCAGTTGCCGCTGTCACGGGATGTGTCTACGGCATTGCCGTCCGTCAGCTTCGTCCCGTCATCCGGGAAAGCGTCCTCCGGCTGATCCAACCATGTGTACGTTTTCCCTTGAACCAAATTATAAAAGCTGGTACTCTCTCCGCCCGGCTCCTCCGCATACACGGAGGATATCAACGAGAACAGCATGACCGGGACAAGCAGCAAAGCAGTCAAACTTCGTCTAGTTTTCACTTAAGCTCACGCTCTCTTTCTATACATAATTAGTTCTGCTCCTGCGCTTGCAATTCTGCAAGCGCATCGAGCATGTTCAGAATGACGACCACAGCTTCAGCACGCGTCGCCGAGGCGGCCGGGGCAAACCGGTTGTCCCCCCGACCGTTCATTACTCCCGCCTCCTGGGCTACTGCCACATACGGCTTCGCCCAATCCGGGATTTGATCCGCGTCCGCATAAGAGAGCTCATGCCCTTCCGAAGTCTTCAGGCCCAAGCTGCGAACAATCATCGCTGCCAGTTCTGCTCGGCTAATCGAAGCCTTCGGACGGAAGGTCCCATCCGCATAGCCATTGATCAGGCCGGATTCCAAGGCTTGCGCAATATAAGGTTTCGCCCAAGCTTGAATTGAGCTTGCGTCCGCGAAGTCCAGCGAACTGTTCGTACCTTGCAGCTTCAACGCTTTGACCAACATGACGACGAATTCGTCCCTGCTGACCGTCTTATTCGGCTTGAACGTCTCGTCGGTATAGCCCGCTACGAATCCAAGCTCGACGGCCCGTTTGATGGACGCTTTTGCCCAATGGCTCGCAATATCGTTCAGTCGAACCGTTGTCGATCCGCCAGACTCCCCGCCATTGCCGTTGCCGTTCTCATTGCCATTGCCTGGATCTCCGCCTCCCGGATTCGAACTGCCGTTTTGGCCTTCTTCCGGATCTGGAGTTATTGGAGTCGGAACCCATCCTCCGCCACCAGAGCTAGGCAACGCTTTGATTTTGATCTTGAACGTTTTTTTCGCGGATGCATCTCCCTTGCTGATCGTCGCGGTCAGCACGACCTCCATGTCGCTGCCTGACGGACGTTGCAACAATTGTCCGTTGGCATTCAGATAGTCGGGCTTCGAGCTGCTCCAGACGATACGCGTGCCGAGCTGTCCTTTCTGCGGTAGATAGAGATTCGCGGCAATGCTTTCATTCACATTAAGCTCGATCAGACCCATTACGTCTTCGATCGTTAGACGATCGCGCGCAATGCTCAGCCCGGCATACGCCTGCTCGGCCTCAGGACGAGTCAGCTGGGCGGTTTGAATCGCCGCAGTCGCTTGTACCATCGCCTGTTGAAGCTGTGCCCAGCCTTCAGGAGAGTAATTGTCCTCCACGAGCTTGTAGGCCTCGATAGCCGTCAACAGGTCGATAATCGGCCGTATATTGCCGAGCTTATATTCCTCGCCGTACACTTCAAATTCCTCAAAGGAATAGCCGAACATGGTAGCTCTGGACACGCCTTCGAACTTCACGTATCTGGCCGGCGTGCTTTGGAAGGTAGTCACGACGCGTCCCGGCTTGCCGTTAATCTCGCCGTTGTTGTCTTTCACGACATTCGTCCAGTTCTCCTTGTCCTCGGACACGAGAATGCGGTACTTCGAACCGTAAGCCGTTTGCCACAAAATAGATACAGCATCAATGTTCTTCACTTCACCCAGATCCACCATGAACCAGGTATCGTCCACCCAATTGCTGGACCATCTGGTGTCCCCTCTGCCGTCCACCGCTTTGTCCGCCGTGTAGGACGAGGATTCCGGCAGCGAGGATTCGGCTTGCTTATGCAAAGCCAGATTTCCATGCAGGTCCACGTAGATGTTCCTTACGATGAGTTCGTCAATCAAGCCTTTAAAAGCATTCGTTTCACTGCCTATTTTGGCTACTGGCAATACGAACGTTTCCAACTTGGAGCCGTCTTTTAGAGTAGCCGTATACTCACTGCCGTTAATGAAGATGGAGGTCCCCGTGTCGTCGCCGATCATAATGACATGGGTCCAGCGGTCGGTCGGCAACTTATAATTGAATTCGCTGACGTAGTTTTCTTTCGTGATGGCCAGTTTGCCGCTGCCCCCGATGTTATATTTCAGCTGTCCATCCGGAGATTCCAGCAGCACAGCTCCTTGCGGGTTGTCAGCGTCCGGTTTGATCCACATGGACATCGTCCATCCGAAACCGAGCGTGCGAAGCGGCGTTTCCACGTAGCTGGCTCCGCCTTTGAGCCTTACTGCTTGCCCGAAGATTCCCTTCTCCGTGCCTGCATTCACCGCGTTGCCGTCAAAGCCGTTGCCCGAACGATCCGCGAAGCCCTCGTCGAAAGTATAATCGAGAACGATATTGCGCTCATTGTCGACTTGAAGCTTGTGCGACTGATGAACACCCGGCGGGTCCACGTACTTTGCGGCATCCGCCTGGAAGCTTGCAAAGTTCCGGTCGACGCGGTTGCCTCTCCACAGCTTCTCCGCCAACACTTGCATGGAAGGCAAGATACGCTGATGCGAGTCCGCCATGGAGACGCCCTTCTCTACAGACACGTCGTTCCAGAGCGCGAACATGCCGCCTTTTACTTGCGGGTGCCCATAAGGAAGCTTCGTCTCCAGCCAATCGTTAGGCTCCCACTCATTGTAAATAAAATCGTAATTCAAATAGCTGCGGTACAGTTGCGGAACGATATAGAGCAAGTTCGTGTTGGTATTGACAACGTCGTAGCCAAGCTTAATGGCCTGCAAGACACTTCCGTACGGCTCATACCAGATGTCCATCGTCGCATTGTTGCTGACTGGCGTCGTGCCGTCATATGCGGACAGACTGCCCCACAGACGAGCGCGCTTGCCTTTGCTGTTAATGTGGTTAAGGAGCATATCCGCGTACCTGCGGAACGCCTCCTTGTCGTCGCCGAAATATTCATCCGTGCCGACGTGCACGTCCGGGCCGACGAAGGTCGGATTGCTGCCGTCGAGATACTCGTCAAAGAGTTCTTTAATGAAGTCGAGCGTCTCCGGACGATTGATATCCAGCTGATTGTTGCTGCCCAACCTAGGGTCGTAAGCGATGAACGCGCCGGAATGGCCCGGTGTATCGATTTCCGGCACGACGTTTACGCCGTATTCCATCCCAAGCAGCTGCAGGTCTCTGAATTGCTGCTTCGTATAGAAGCCGTCCTTGCTCGTCACTCCCGGGAATTTCTCGCTCTCCAGACGGAAGTAACCGACATCGCCGACATCATCGTTCAGATGAATCTGGAACCGGTTCATCTTATAGTAGGACATCAACTTCACATAATCCCGCAAAAATTCGATCGTATAAAACTTGCGGCCCACATCGAGCATGAAGCCTCGATCCGCGTATTTCGGATAATCGCGCGTTTGCCCCTTGGGCATCGTCTTATGATCGGCATCGTGGCCGAGCAGTTGAAGGATCGTTTTTGTGCCGAACATGACGCCCGTCTGATCGGAGCCAGCGACGGAAGTATATTCGCCGATATTCAGCTCATAGCCCTCTGTCCCCAATCCCATTTGCGCGGCATCCAGCACCAAATAGATGTCCCCCTCTTGAGGTGAACCAACCGTAACCGTCAGCGGAAGCTTCGTTAAATCAAGCAAGTCCTTCCGCAAAATATTGGCCGTCCCCTGCAGAGCCGCTTCATCCTCCGCGCGAATGACGATATTGGATTTATCCGTCAAGCGGAACTCGCCGGTTGTGCCCAGCCACTCACGCAAAGAAGGAATGACTCGCGGCTCCGGGTTCCGATCGCTCGTCTGCTCGTAGAGACCGGGTACGGTGACTAACGCATTATCCGCTAACAGATATGTCGGATCGCTGTCGCTCTCGATTTGCAGCAGCAGCTGAACCGGAGTATCCACAAGCGGCGCATGAATATTGCCCTGCTCGTCGATCACCGGCAAGCTGTCCGTGTTCACCAGCGTCAGCGTATAACCATCCGGTACAGTGGGCAGGTTCAGCTGAGTGTCTCCCTCGGAGACGACGATGCTGTTTTTGACCGCATCCATCATAGGCGGCAACAGCGGTTTGCCCTTGTATACCTCGAATTCCCAGAAGGAGTATCCGTAATAGATATCCTCAATTGGACGTCGCGTTACTCCTTGGAACTTAACGTATTGCGCCAGTGTCGGCTCAAAATCGATCGTATCCTCGACTGGTCCGCGGGCGACGAGCACGCGGTTGTCCGCGAATACGTTCCTCCAGGTTACCGCATCGTCAGACACAAGAACTTGATATTGTTCCGCCGGAGTCTGCCAGTTGATGATTACTCTTCCAATTTCTACAGGCTCGCCTAGATCAACGTAGAACCACTGGTCATCCGTTCTTTCCGAAGACCATCGGCTTGCATCCCGATTGCCACCGTCGACCGCTTTCTCAGGCCCGAAAAAGTCTACTTCGTTCGACGACGAATAAGCCGTCTTTCCTAAAGCCAGATTACCTGTTGCGGCGTCGGACTTCTCCGATGAAACGGCAACTAAAATGAAAGCGGTAACAAAAAACACTAAAAAAATATTCCTATACCGTAAACGCACTACGATCCCCCCCGTTGTTTATTAGCTCGAAATTTACTCCAGCTTACCGCATGACCCTCCATGCTCAACTGCTGCAGCAATTTTATTATAAGTAGGGGCATTCGTTTCATCGATATACTTATCTTTACAATACATATACAAATGTGGACATTCGGCCTTCTATAGTGAATCAAGCATGCCAACATTTCTGTCATATCTCATGCTAATTAATAGTACAAAATCGTGATCCTTTCGAAGAGTAGTGAAAAAGAAAAAAGCCATTTCAGTAGAATTGGCTTTTCTTCATGTTATGGAAATAGAGCCTAGGGGGATACGCTACGCCCTGCACATTCTCCGTCTACCCGTCACGGGAGTCTAAAACGACTAGACCCATGAACAAATCTTGGCATTTGATGTGGAATTAAGGGGAATCGTCCTAGGCTTTAAGCCCTATTCTCGAGGGGGAGTATATCCGTTGCCCTATTCAGGACCCGCCGATCTTATAGGATAATATAGAAAATGTATCCACTTGAATAGGGATGGGAGTGATTCCTCTTGTTACAATTAAACAGCGAACTGTGGGGCAAGCTAACCGGTCCTTACGAGTCGGGCGAAATGGTACCTGAACTGTTGGAGCGTCTGATGCTTGATTTCGATAAAGAAGTTTTCGACGAACTATTCCAGGAGCACTTATATCACCAAAATACGATCTATACCGTCACTTACGCGGCAGTACCTTATCTGGCCAAACTTGCTCTCGCATCAAAAAATATGGAAGTGCGCCATGAAATCTACATCACTTGCGGGATTATCGAGTCGTGTCATGACAAAACAAGATCTGAGCCGTATCCCTCGGATTGGAACGAACTCGCTGCTGAAGCGGGAAACGAGGTTTGCGCGGAAATGTTCCAATCTTACTTAAAAGCGATAGCGGAGCTTGCTTCGCTTGTTGCAGAGATGTTGGCCTACGCCAAACAAGAAATAAGCAGCGATACCGAAAAAAGATATGTTCTCATTGCCGACGCGGCTTATCGGGAATCCCAGAGCGTGGCAAACATGTTTCTGAATTTTACGGCTGGCGACGAATATGTGGCCGTTTGCGGAGTATGTAATCAAGAGGCTTACTTGTGGCCGAGCGGAGTAGGCGGTCGTATACAAGCATTCGCGGAAGATCCGGTATTCGAACCCCTTCAGGCAGTACATGAGGTTACTCCCGTTGAGGCATTCGTTGAAGCGGAACATCAAATACTGGCGGAGCGAGCCGATCAGCTGGGCGATTCCTCTTTTTTGAACCAATTGCCGTATTTGGCCGGGGAAATGAATTGTCCTTCATGCGACGCCAGAATGCAGGTTTGGCCTAGTTTGCTTTCGACTTTTGGAGGGTAATAAACAGGAACTGGATATCGCATCCATTTCTATGTTTGGGGGGAATGACTTATCAGTGTTTCTATTTATTACACATGCACGAGGGAATACGTCCTAACAGAAAGCGAACAACAAGCAATCACAGCCATTGTCCAACGTTATGATCAGGATTTTGAAGGGAAAGACCGGGCGGAGTCTTTCACAGTGTACAAATTCGATTCGTCCAGATCAACGGAGATCTTCGCTGGCGCTACCAAGCTGTCCATGACGGATCAAATTGAAGATTTGCTGAACGATTTATTTCATTGGTTGAAATGTTTGACCGAGATACGTAGAAAAGTAGACGGTGGTGAATGGCATGTTCACCTGGATGATATCGATGCCGTGTGGGATGATGAATTAGGCTGGAAAATGCCTGAAAACTGATTTCCATAATGAATGCCATGCACTTGCTTGCCAGCCTTCAAACGCAGCATAATGTCATTCCCGACATCCTACTTCCAGCGCTTGCACTGCACGGCGATTTTATACCCCTCTTTGCCTTTGAGGATCAAATCCACTTCATGATCGCCGGAACCACCAACTCGCTGTACGGTATAGCCTTGATCTATGTAATACAGCTCCATTAAACGCTCAAAGTCTGTACCGGACAATGTCCTTACGTCTGCTTTCAGAACCTGTGCTTCTGTTAGCTTTTTTATAGGTATCTTAACCGAAGTGTTCCAGTAGTATTCCTCGTTGACTTCCTTGACTTCTTGTCCCTTCGACGCTTACGGGTCCACATACCGCCGAAAATTTCACCAAGAATAATAGAGCCAATTAAAATACCAAAGAAAACTCCCCAGTGCACCCCCGGAATACTAAAGTAAATCCCTAAGCCTCCAAGAATAAACAGTCCTCTTACTATATCAGCCACCTGCCTGCCTTCTGCATAATACGTTTTGGCCATATAAAACCCACCTCATGCTGTAATAGGTTCATCAAAGTATAAAAGGACTATCTACCTAGAACATTCGACATTTCATTTGATTATTTTTCTACATTTGCTAATTCCCAATTTATTTTTTCTACTATATAATAAGTTTGGCTATATTCGGCTGATAAAAAGCCCCCATACAATACTGAGGACCTAGTCTATTTCACAAAGAATTAATTAGCTTCGGAATTTAGTGAATGTTCTATAATCAATTCTGTTCTATCTTAATATGATGCGATAGTGCTTTACCTAAAACAAAAAAGAAATAGACCGCCCTAGTCCAAAGGATGCGGTCTATTTCTGCCCGTAAAACCTGAAAGCCGCCGCCCTTAAAAGCGGCTATTGCACTGGGAGCCGTGTTTCCGCACGGCACTCTTTGCATTGTAAGATTTATCTACCCAAACTATACCACGATCAAAACCAAATAAAAAGTCACTCCGCTTCCTGAACAACAAAAAAAACGGCATTTCTGCCGTTTCTTTAGGATGGACTCTCAGGGGCTCGAACCCTGGACAAATAGATTAAGAGTCTACTGCTCTACCAACTGAGCTAAGAGTCCATATGAAGTTTGGTGGAGCCAAGGGGGATCGAACCCCTGACCTCATCGCTGCCAGCGATGCGCTCTCCCAGCTGAGCTATGGCCCCAAACGTAATTTTCAGATGTATGTAATCACACATTCTAAAATTTAGTTCGGTGTATTTAAGTCATTCTGACAAATCCAAGCGCCGTAGGCGACTCCTATATAATATAAAAAATCGCCTTCGCTGTCAACACTTTTTTTAGTCATTAGACTAGCCACAACTCTACAATCTGTCCAGATCTCCGGTGCTCTTAGATAACAGACCCTTCAGTTCCTTCATAAACATGTTAATATCCTTGAACTGGCGGTATACGGATGCAAAGCGAACATAGGCGACTTCATCTACTGGATAGAGCTGCTCCATAACCAATTCACCGATCTGTTGGCTCTCCACCTCAGCTACGGCGATACCGCGTAGGGATTTCTCTACCTCAGAGACGATCTTCTCTAGACGTTCTACAGAGACGGGGCGTTTCTCGCAAGCACGGATAAGACCACGCAGTATTTTATCACGGCTGAACTCCTCGCGGCTGCCGTCTTTTTTGATCACGATTAACGGTGTTTCCTCGATCATTTCAAAGGTTGTAAACCGTTTGCTGCAACGCTCACATTCACGCCTGCGGCGGATGGACTTATTCTCATTCGCTGGTCGCGAGTCGAGCACTTTAGTATTTGTGTGATCGCAGTAAGGGCATTTCATAAGCTTCATCACTTCCTATTACATAATGTTTTTAGTCCCGGTATGTTAAACATCCGGCTTGTAAGGGCTATTTCATTTTTTCCAGAAATCACCGTTTTTTTATTGTAATGATTATGGCAAGTCCGGCACATAATACAGTTACCAACAGAGGAGGTGAACAGCAATGAGCCAAAACAACAGCTCCAATAACCTTGTAGCTCCAAATTCCCGTGGTGCTTTGGAACAACTTAAATATGAAGTTGCCCAAGAACTCGGAATCACGCTTTCCCCAGATGGTTACCAAGGCAATAAAACTTCTTATGAAAATGGTTCGATCGGTGGTTACATCACTAAACGTCTTGTAACCCTGGCAGAACAACAATTGGCAGGTCAATACAAATAACCTGTCCACATAAGCTTACTGAAGAAGTATTAAACGATCGCAAGATCGTTTAATGCTTCTTTTTATACATAACACGGTTTTAGAATTCGTTGTAAATATCCGTGTACTGATCATAGTAATAGTTGACGCGCTGTACATAATGGCGGGTTTCACCAAACGGAATATCCTTAATCGTAGCATCCGTTCCATCCCAGATCCCCTCATCCAGCCATTTTTGAACTTTACCCGGTCCAGCATTATATGCAGCGATAACCGCTGTACGTTTTCCTTCGAATTGACGGGATAATGTTGAAAGATACCAGGTACCTAGTTCAATATTTGCTGATGGTTCATGCTTTAGCTCCTCCATAGAAACATCAGGAAGCTTGGCCTTTTCAAGGGCCCATTTGGCGGTATCCGGCATAAGCTGCATTAAACCTATAGCACCTTTTCTGGATTCTCGTCCAGTTTTGAAGTTCGTTTCCACTCGGATAATCGAAGCCACTAGAAATGGGTCAATATCGTACGTAACGCTGTGCTTACGGATCTCATCTTTATAATGGATCGGATAAAACCAGGACATCCAGTTCGTACTCAGAAACAATATCGCAGTAAAACCAATGAATAACAGAAGAAGGACTCTTTTTTTACGTAACCATTTCATGATAAGCCCAGCCTGTCCCAAAGAACAGCAACCTGTTGCTCAGTGTGCGCAAGTTCGCCACTGTTGTCAATGATATAGTCCGCTTTGTTACGCTTCGCTTCAATATCCAGCTGTGCATTTAAGCGTGCTTCTGCTTGTTCTAAAGAAAGTCCGTTACGTTCCATTAATCGCGCGATTTGCACTTCACGAGGCACGTAGACCACCAGTATTTCATGGAACATGTTCTCGAGTCCTGATTCGAAAAGAAGAGGGATATCCACAATTGTTAACTTCTTTGGATCTTCTTCCTCCATGCTGTTCATACGTTCTTTAATTTCCCGCCGGATTGCGGGATGCGTCAGATTGTTCAGGGCTTGCAGGGCCGCCGGGTCTTGAAATACAATATCCCCCAGCTTGCCCCTATTCAGTGTGCCATCCGGAGAGAGGATCTCACTTCCGAATTGTTTCACAGCCGCAGCCAGCACCTCATGACCGGGGAGCATAACTTCTCTGGCGATCACATCCGCGTCAACCAGCCTCGCTCCCTTGCTCACAAGCAGTGCGGACACCGTGCTTTTTCCGGATGCAATGCCTCCGGTTAAGCCAATAATCATGTACTCACCTCATAATAGCTTCAGTATTCCCATTGTAATTAATAATAACGCGGGTAGTGCAGCAGCATGCTTCATCCAGTAGTTCCCAGCGAATCTTAATCCAGTCTTCATGCCCAGCAATAGAAATGTACCACTAAACAGAGCAATTGTAAGTGATGTCCATATCGGATTGAACCCCAGCAATGCTGCGCCAAGTCCAGCTCCAAAAGCATCTAGAGAGAGGGCAATCCCGAGCAGCATAGCCTCCATCGAAGAAATACTCCCGGAATCATCCATATCTGCAGAAGACGGAGTACGTAAGATCTGTACAACAATCCCCAATCTTCGTAACTCAAGGGAAAAGACAGCCGACTTTGCCTGCTCAGGAGCCATGGTAACCTGTTCTACAACATCATCAGTATCAACAGCTACCTCTGCCCGAGCTTCTGTGGATAGCACATTTTCTTCACTACCTACTTTACGCTCACCTGTCTGTTCCTTCTCTTTCTGCATTAACATCTGGACGAGCGACCAGCACCCCATTAGCACGAGTATAACAGCGCCAACCTCAGAAGCTGCATGTGGAGACACTACCTTGGCAAGCAGAACACCCACTTGCATAGATACACAGATAACTACCCCCGAACAAAGCGAGATAATCAGAATGGAGAGCAATGGTATTTTCATTTTACGCAGTCCATATGTAATACCAACGCCAAAACCATCCAAACTCAAAGCAAAAGCTAGTAATATTAGTGAAAAAAATGGGCTGAGCACCCGCAATCCCTCCTGTGAAGAACCGGAACACTGAAGAATACACTTCATTCAGCTTCCGTTCTCTATTAAGCATTCTTCACACAGTATATGGGCGGGACAAGTAGTGGGTGCCAACCTAATTACTTCTTCAGTTTTCAACCTTACGCTGACAGCTTGGACAATAATGCGTGCCGCGGCCACCTACAACCGTTTTCTCAATCATCGTTCCACAATGGTTACACGGCTGATCTTTACGACCGTAAATCAACAGCTGTTGCTGATAAGTGCCGCTCTCACCTTGACCATTCACATATGATTTTACAGACGAACCACCAGCGTTTACCGCTTCCGTCAGCGTACTGACAATAGCGTGATGCAGCTGATCAAGTTGCTCGTCCGAAAGGTCTTTGGCGCTGACTTCAGGATGTATCCCTGCACGATGTAACGACTCATCTACATAAATATTACCTATGCCGACGATATATTCCTGATTCAGCAGCAGTGATTTAATTTTTGTGCTTTTGCCTGATACAATCTGCTTAAACCTCTCCGGCGTAAAGGATGGCTCCAGCGGCTCCTGTCCTAGCTTATTAAGAGGAGGCAGCTGGAGGTCTTCACCAATCTGAAAAAGATGCATTGTACCAAACTGACGAACATCCGTGTAACGCAGCTCAGTGCCATCGGTAAAATGGAATATCACATGCGTATGCTTGTCCAGTGGATCTTCGTTCGAAAAAAGTCCGTAACGGCCCTCCATCCGTAAATGAGATACCAGCACCAAACCGTCTAACACGATGCGCAAAAATTTCCCTCTTCGTTCAACATTAACAATGCTATGACCTGCGAGCAGGTTGGCAAAAGCCTGAATATCATCCGGCCGCTGAATAATCCGGGCCAACCGGACGGTTACACTCTCTATCTGCTTTCCATTAACTAAATCATTCAGTGTTCTCTTGACTGTCTCTACTTCCGGTAATTCCGGCATGATGTCTTCACCTCAACTACATTATAGCTGATATGCACACCTTAAAGGGAGCCTATTTCGCTTCGTACCAGTTGCTACCAAAACTTACCTCTGCTTTAAGCGGCACCGATAACTGCAATGCTCCACCCATTACTTCCGGCAAAAGCGTCTTCATGAGCTCCATTTCATCCTCTGGCACCTCGAATACAAGCTCATCGTGTACCTGAAGCAACATACGGCTCTTTAGCCCACGCTCAAATAGCGCCTTGTCCATATGCACCATCGCCAGCTTAATAATATCAGCGGCAGTTCCTTGTATAGGTGTGTTCATTGCTGTACGTTCCGCAAAAGAACGTAGATTAAAGTTCTTCGCATTAATCTCAGGCAAGTAACGACGGCGTTCCAGCAGCGTGGTTACATAACCATGTTTCCTTGCATCAACTACGATATCATCCATATATCGACGTACACCTTGGTATACCTCGAAATACTGCTCAATAAATTGAGCGGCTTCTTTGCGAGGAATATTCAAGTTCTGCGACAGACCATAATCACTGATTCCGTACACGATACCAAAGTTAACGGCTTTAGCAGCACGACGCATATTGCTATCAACCTGATCGGCGGTAACTCCAAATACATCCATCGCTGTCTTCGTGTGAATATCCATATCATGGAGAAAAGCTTCCTTCATCCGCTCATCACCGGAGATGTGCGCAAGTACCCGTAGTTCAATCTGCGAATAGTCCGCCGCCAGAATGGACCAGCCCGGTTCGGATGGAACAAACACTTTACGGATTTTACGTCCTTCTTCTAAGCGGATTGGAATGTTCTGCAGGTTCGGAAATTGGCTGCTAAGCCGTCCTGTCGCAGCAATCGTCTGCCGATAGAATGTATGCACCTTCCCTGTTTTCGGGGAAATTTCCTTGAGTAGCCCCTCTACATAGGTGGATTGCAATTTGGCAATCGTGCGATATTGTAGAATCAAACGTACCACATCGTGATACGGTGCTAACTTTTCCAGCACCTCTGCGTCTGTTGAATATCCGGTCTTCGTCTTCTTGACGACAGGAAGACCCAGTTTTACAAATAAGATCTCGCCCAACTGCTTAGGTGAATTCAAATTAAACTCTGTGCCACAAATTTCATAAATTTCGGTGACCAGCTTTGAAATCTGAGCTTCGAATTCTTTTCCTAATTCTTTAAGATCCCCTTCGTTGACTGCAATCCCCTGTTTCTCCATATCCGCAAGAATACGTGATAATGGCATTTCGAGATCCTCGAACAGTCCGGTCATCGCCGTTTCGATCAATTCCTGCTGTTGTTTCTGGGCGATGCCAAGTACCGCAGCACTCTTACGTGCGACATGATTTCCTAAGATTTCAAGCTCAGGAATCTTATATTTGGCGCCTTTACCAAATACATCTTCATCAGGTGACAATCTTGGCAAGCCGTATTTCGTAGCGAGATCGTTTAGGTTCTGATTAGCTTCCGTCGGATCCAGCAAATAAGCCGCCAGCTGCACATCATGGGCTGCACCTGCAAAAGCAATCCCCTGCCAATGCAGTGCCAAATCAGCACGGTGAAGATCATATCCGCTCTTCGGAGCCTTCTCATCTCCTAACCAGTCGCGTAGCTTCGCAGCCGCTGGTTTCTGTAGTAATTCAAACGGCACATAATAATGTCGCTCCAGAGTAGATAGCCCTACCCCGATCACCTCGGCACGATGCGGATTATCCCCATTGGATTCTACATGCAGTGCCGAAATACTAGGGAGCGCTTCATTTAGCGCCTCAAGTTCATCTTCACTCACGATCGAAATATCGAGTGTAGCAGCTTCTACTTCCGCTGCACTCTCTTCTCCATCAGCTACTGGAGCATAGGCACTAAGTGACAACCTTTCCAGAAGTGATTTGAATTCTAATTTTGCGAGTGCGGGTCCTGCTGTATCCGCAGAAATTCCGTTAAAGATCATATCTTCCCACGAATGCTCAAGAGGCACTTCACGATAGATGGTTGCCAGTTTCTTACTCATGACAGCGTCTTCCGCGTGAGCTTCCAGCTTTTCTTTCATTTTACCTTTAAGCTCACCGGTGCCAGCTAATACACCTTCAACCGATCCGAATTGATGCAGCAGCTTGAGCGCTGTTTTCTCACCAACACCCGGAACGCCCGGAATGTTATCACTCGCATCACCCATCAGTCCCTTAAGGTCGATGATCTGCTCGGGTGTTAAATCATATTTCTCTCGAATTTGTTCTGGTCCATAAAGCTCAACCTCAGTAACTCCTTTGCGGATCAACGCAACGGTCGTATGTTCGGAAGCCAATTGAAGCATATCCTTGTCTCCCGACACGATCATAACCTTCCGGCCTGCTTCATCTGCTTGGCGAGAAATGGTTCCAATAATATCATCGGCCTCATAATTGCCAATTTCAAACTGCGGTACACCCAGATTTCTGAGCAAATCTTTCAGCAGTGGAAACTGCTCGGAGAGCTCGGGAGGTGTCTTTTGCCGACCGCCTTTATAATCCTCATAACCTTCATGCCGAAATGTGACTTTTCCTGCATCGAAGGCAACAATCATATGTGTCGGCTTGTGTTCTTCAATTAAACGGAGCAGCATCGTTGTGAAACCGTACACCGCGTTCGTCTGTTGCCCTGCTGTATTCGTTAGCGGGGGCATCGCGAAGAATGCGCGGTAAATAATATTATTTCCATCTATAAGTATCAACTTGTCCATAGTGCACCTCGCCTTTTTCATGCTTACTTCTTACATCTTAACATATGGCCTGTCCAAGTAGAAACGGCTATACAACAAGTAGCCGTCCTAATATAAGGACGGCTACTCAATTTACCTAAAAATAAACAAAAGATGTGAAGGTGCAAGTAATGGAGGAGAGGTTTGGAACTGTAGGAGCAGAGCGCCCGCCTTTGTCTCTGGATTTACACCACTAAAGGTGGTTAAAATAAAATAAATCTGGAGACAACAGCGGCCGAAAGTCCAAACACTCTCTGTAATTACCAGCCACTGAACATCTTTTGCAAAACACTATTCATTCAAATCTGGACGACTACCGGTAACCAGGTAAACTACGCTTTCACCAATGTTAGTAGCGTGATCGCCAATCCGTTCGATATAACGGCCTACCAGTGTCAATAACATAGCTTGGGATACTGTCTCCGGCTTTGTTACCATATAAGAATACAACTCATTAATCATCGCACCATACAATTGATCGACCTGATCATCATCCTGTGCCATTTTATAAGCCAGATCAGTGTTCTCATCCAGATAAGACTGGATCGCCTCATCGATCATAATTGTCACGATTTCAGCCATACGAGGAATGTCTACAAGGGGCTTAATCAGCTGTTGGCCTTGAAGACGCATGGTCGCCTTAGCTACATCAATCGCCAGATCCCCCATGCGTTCCAAATCGCTTGATATTTTGAAGGCAACGATAATGCGGCGCAAATCCTTAGCTACGGGCTGCTGAGTAATAATTAAGCGTGAGCCAATTTCCATGATTTTATCTTCCATGGCATTCAACTGCAGATCCGCTTCAACGACTTCCTGTGCGAGCGTTGTATCTAGATTTTGTAAAGCATTAATTGCACCTTCAAGAGCATCCTTAACATGCTCACCCATCTGCTGCAGCAGACTACGCAGCTCTTCCAAGTCTTTATCAAATTCTTTTCTGCGAATCATAATAAGAGCGATCCTCCTCATTAACGTATGGTCAGCTTGCCATTTCCAGGGACGAACACCCTTTTAAATCTGATCAGCCGAAACGTCCGGAAATATAATCTTCAGTGCGGGAATCTTTAGGGTTCGAGAAAAGCACCTCTGTGTCCGCCGCCTCTACAATTACACCATTTAAGAAAAACACGGTTCGACCGGATACACGTGCGGCCTGATGCATGTTATGAGTTACCATAACAATGGTATACTCACTTCTTAATTCCTGAACAAGCTCTTCTATCTTGAGAGTGGATACAGGGTCGAGCGCAGAGGTTGCCTCATCCATTAGCAGAATATCCGGCTGTACCGCTAACGCTCTAGCAATACAAAGCCGCTGCTGCTGTCCACCAGACAAGCTAAGGGCAGATTTCTTCAGAAAATCTTTCACTTCCTCCCATAGGGCGGAGTGACGCAAGCTTTTTTCTACGATCTCATCCAGTTCACTTTTGGAACGGATGCCGTGTAAACGGGGCCCGTAAGCTACATTGTCGTAAATCGACTTAGGAAAAGGATTCGGCTGTTGAAACACCATACCGACCTGCTTACGCAGGCTTTCCACCTCTACCTCATCACTATAAATATTTTTGCCACCGATGTTTACAGTTCCTTCTATACGTGTGCCAGGAATCATATCATTCATACGATTCAATGTGCGAAGCAACGTGGATTTCCCGCAACCGGAAGGTCCAATAAAAGCGGTAACCTGTTTCTCCGGGATTTGCAGATTCACATTCTTCAGTGCGTGGAACGACTCATAGTAGAGATCAAGATTCTCTATGTCAATGATGGATTTCATTAGTGTTTACGTCTCCTTCTCATCATCTTCGATCTCCATGATAAGCTTTTAGTGTAAATACAGTTGGAGAGAAATGTTAACGCAATGTAAAATCAGTGAGATGAATGGGTCCACATCACAGTATTTCCCCAGAAGCCAACTAGTACTCCGAGCATTTCTTATTTATGAAAAGTATAGAAAAAATAGAACTCCAGTCACTCTAAATGACCGGAGCTCTTTTTTTATTAACCACTAATTTATAGCCTACGCCTCGAATCGAATCGATATGAACGGATTCTGGATCCAGCTCAAGCTTTTTACGAAGTGAACTCACATGCACGTCCACCGTACGCTGCCCACCAATATAATCAAAGCCCCATACAGCATTCATGAGATCATCTCTCGTCAACACAACCCCTGGCTTACGAGCCAAATATAATAGCACTTCGAACTCTTTAGGCCGTAAATTAATACTATGACCACCGAGGGAGACTTCATATCTCTCAGGGTAAATCTCTAATTGACCTAAGATAATGGTAGAAGCAGAGATAGGTGTTTCTGTCGGTGCTTCCTCAGCAAGTCCAGAAATCCTCCGAAGTACAGCACTTACTCTAGCGAGCAGTTCAGAGACGCCGAATGGTTTGGTTATATAATCATCAGCACCTGATTTCAGCCCTCTAACTACATCTTCTTCCGCATTTTTAGCGGTCAACACAATAATAGGTGTTCGGATACCTTGTCCACGCAATTTATCAAGGATGTCAATGCCATTCATACCTGGCAACATCAGATCTAATACGATCAAGTCAAAAGGTTCCCTCGTCGCACGATCATATCCTGCCGTACCATGATCCTCTACTGTTACCTCGTAACCTTCCTGCGTTAAGTTATAGGACAGCAGCCGGGCCAGTGTCGGTTCGTCTTCAATGACAAGCAATCGTTGAGCCATAGGTTCCCCCGTCTTCCATATAGTTTGATTTTTACAAAGCAACAACAAAACAATCATATCACCACAATGTTAACTTGGTGTAAAATCGATAAGGTGAATTTACAAAAATCTAATCCACCTTTTCTTCCTGCAAGAGCGGCAACTCAATAATAAATGAACTTCCGATCCCCAGATCACTTTTAACCGAAATCACACCATGGTGCAGATCTATCAAGTGCTTCACAATAGACAGTCCCAGCCCCGTTCCACCGGAACTTCTTGATCTTGCTTTATCCACTCGATAAAAACGTTCGAAAATGCGCGGCAGATCCTTTTTGGGAATTCCCATCCCTGTATCGGTAACGGTAAATTGGACATTCTCAGAACCATCTGGCTTCAGTATATTCTTAACGTAGACTTTTACGCTACCCCCTTCATGCGTGTAATTAATCGCATTGGAGAGCAGATTCATAAAAATTTGACGTAGTTTATCTTCATCGGCCTCAATGAACAGCTCCTCAGGAACCTCTACGTTAAGACTAATACTTTTCTTCTCAGCCACTTTGCTAATGGTTCCCAGCACGGAATCAAAGAATTCAATGATATGAACAGGTGAGCAATCGAGCTGCACACGTTTAGATTCGATTTTAGATAATTCCAGAATATCTCCAATCAATCGATTTAAGCGTTCGTTCTCATCATAAATAATTTGCAAGAAGGAACGGGCTGTCTTCTCATCCTTAACCCCACCACCCAGCAAGGTCTCGGCAAATCCTTTAACAGCGGCAACCGGCGTCTTCAATTCATGGGATACGTTAGCGACAAATTCACTTCGCATCCGCTCCAGGCGACGAATCTCTGTTACTTCCTGCAGCAGGAAGAGCATGCCTCTATACGTCCCGTCCTGGATCATAGGTACTGCGTCCATACGTACAATCCGCTCTCTCGGATTGTAAATACTTCGTTCTTCATGGAGCGGTTCTTTATTCGATACCCCTTCTTCAAGCAGACGTGTTAACTCATAATGACGCTTTAGCTCCTTGTACGAATGACCCGCCATTTCACTGTTGCTAACATCCAGCATCCGCTCTGAGGCTCGGTTCAGCAGGGCAATTTCTTCGTCCGCATTGATCATTATGATGCCGCCAGTCATATTGTCCAGTACGCTCTGCAGCAGATCCTCATTATCACGAATGGTCTTAAGCTGAGCTTGAAGACTGTCAGCCATGGCATTTATCGCTGTCGCCAGCTGCCCAACCTCATCTTTACGCTTCAAATGGACTCTTGCATCATAATCAAGATCTGTAATACGCCGCGCGACTCTCGTGATTTGTTCAAGCGGTGAAGTCATGCTCGATGCCACTTTGTAGCTGACAATAGTTGCTGCCAGGAACAAAACAACTAACCCCCCAGCCATAATCATCCAAGCACGGTTAAGCCCTTCCGTTACTGCATCCAGTCCCATCGAGACCCGAATGTAACCGTCAAAACCATGATCTGAGGTCACCCGCTCAGCTACATATAACATCTCGCGATCTAAAGTTTCGCTGTAACGAATGGCTCGTCCAGTCCCCTCTTTAGCCGCAACAATCTCCTCTTCACGATTGGCGTGATTGTCCATCTCCAGAGGATTTTTCTCTGAATCCCCTAAAACTTTGCCTGACTTACTAATAAAAGTAATCCGGGAATCTAGAAGCTCGGCAACATGCTCTGCCTGCTCCGTGTAATACGGAATGGCATTGGTGGCGTTCATATCTACAAATTCCAATGTGCCTGCGAGTAGATTTATTTCCCGGGACATGTTCTCTTCGAGAGCAGCTATATGGGAGCTCTTAAACAGATGAGCCATCGTAAATCCAGTGCCAATCATGGAAATACCGATTAAGGCCATAAGTATAAACGTAAGACGAGCGCGAAACGGTTTCATCTGAAGTGTGCCTCTCCCTTTTTCATTGTATCTTTTATCCTAACTTCATTTTCATCAAAAAACCAGTGCTACTATTTTCGTGACATAAATCCCTACTATAATAGATTATATAAAAATAACAGCCCAAGTTGATTATCTCTGGACTGTTACTTTGTATTACTTTTGTAAAATATCATGATTTCATTCTATACAGGTTGCAAGAAACCACTGATTGCCCTGAGTATCTCTAATACCCGCTCCTCTTTCCCCATAAGGCTTATCTAATGGTTCTTCAATGATGGATGCCCCGGCATCCAAGCACTTACGAAAGGTCTCATCCACATTTCTTACATATAGATGAATAGCGAGCTGTACTGGTGAATATTTCTCATTAGCCTCGGAAACCTCGATGATCGAATCTCCTATTCTAAGTTCTGCATGTCTAATCTTGCCTTCATCATTCCGCAGCATATCATTAATTCTTGCATCAAAGCAGTTCACAACAAAATCAATCAATTGATCTGCACCAGCCACGATAAAATACGGAGTAACGTTAAGAAGACCATTTCTAATATAATGTGGTACCATTCGTAAACCTCCTTTAGACAAGCATAAACACCTTCGGCGTCCCTATCTATATAGACGCTAAGTGATTACACGAGGAATATAAGGATAAATTATAGCGTGGAACATATAAATTCTTATATTTTCGATAAAACCGGAGAAAAAGCCATAGCAGCGGATGTCCCCACTATATGACTATTTCACCGGACTGTACCCGACTTATTTAAATACAGGTTCTTTAAACTGAGTTAATTTTGCTGCGGAATCTTTCTCTACATCTGCGTGCAGACTGTTGCCATGGGCATCCATCGTTACAATAGCAGCGAAGCCATCCACATCCAAATGCCACATTGCTTCAGGAATGCCAAATTCCATAAAATCAACAGCATTTACCTTCTTGATGCATTCTGCATAATACTGTGCAGCGCCACCAATCGCATTGAGATATACGCCCCCGTGCTCCTGAAGAGCTTTTAACGTTTTAGGACCCATTCCACCTTTTCCGATGACGGCACGAATTCCAAATTTTTTGATAATATCGCCTTGATAGGGCTCTTCACGGATACTAGTCGTCGGACCGGCTGCTTTAACATGCCAGCCTTCCTCGTCCTTCATCATTACAGGACCACAGTGATAGATAACTGCACCGTTCAAATCCACCGGAGCCTCATGATCCATTAGATATTTATGAAGTGCATCGCGGCCCGTATGCATTTCGCCGGATAAAATCACTACATCCCCAACTCGTAAACTACGGATATCCTCTTCACTAATCGGTGTGGTCAGGTGGACTTCGCGAGATCCAGTAGCTGCATTGTCTTCACCTGCATCCGCCACTTCCGTTTCCGACGCCTGGTCCCGTCCATCATCAACCGAAATCCCTGTACCACTCTCGTACAACCAGTCCTCTATATTGCCTGTTGACGGATCAACCAGCACACCTTGGCGACGGAAAGCCCAACAGTTGTAGGCAACAGATACGAAAAAGCTGGCTGGCAAACGATTCATAACGCCGACCTTACAACCAAGCAGCGAAACTTCCCCACCAAAGCCCATCGTTCCAATACCCAGCTTATTGGCATTCTCCATGATGTAGTCTTCCAGCTTGCTGAGATCCTCTATTGGATTAACATCCTCCACTTTGCGAAACAGCTGCTTCTTAGCCAGCTCATAGCCAGTTGTGCGGTCGCCGCCGATACCAACACCAATAAAACCAGCGCTACAGCCTTGCCCTTGTGCCTGATAAACAGCATGTAAAATACATTTACGAATTCCGTCCAGATCACGGCCTGCCTTGCCCAATCCTTCTAATTCTGCTGGAAGGCTGTATTGAATATTCTTATTCTCGCAGCCGCCACCCTTCAGAATCAGTCTGACATCTATTTTTTCCTCTTCCCATTGTTCAAAATGAATGACCGGTGTACCTGCTCCCAAATTATCTCCGCTGTTCTCACCTGTCAATGAATCTACAGAATTTGGACGAAGCTTACCATTCTTGGTCGCCCGTACAATGGCGTTGTGAATATCTTTTTTCATCTCCATCTGATTGATTCCCACAGGTGTGTGAATGATAAATGTAGGCATTCCCGTATCCTGACAGATCGGTGATACTTGCTGCTCGGCCATTCCGATATTTTGAGCAATCGTAGTTAACGCAAGACCTGACCGGGTAGCTCTGTCCTCTAGTGCGCGACCCTTGGCGACCGCCCGGCGTACATCACCCGGCAAGTTCGTGGACGTTTCAACAATTAGATTATAAATGCTGTCTTCAAAATGCTGCATATTCATTCAAGCTCCTCTCAGCAGATCCAGATTATCAAAAGTCTGATACAATTAGTATAATAATATCATACCTAGCAGCTCATGAAAGGGGTTACTTTAAAATTGAACTACCATTTTTCCGCCTATTTATATCGGCTTCAATATATTCAGCGCTGGAGCCTAATGCGCAGCACCGCACCTGAGAACGTTGCTGAGCATTCTTTCCATGTAGCTCTGCTCACACATATGCTCTGTTCCATTGGTAATATTCATTATGGACGTTCATTAAACGCCGAAAGAGCAGCAACTATGGCCCTGTTCCATGATGCCAGCGAAGTGTTCACGGGTGACATTGCCACACCAGTGAAATACAATAATCCTCGGCTACTAACCAGCTTCCGCGAAATGGAAAGAATTGCTGCGGAACGCTTGACCGGTATGATTCCTCCCGAGCTTCAGGGCATTTACACGCAGCTCATGCAGCCAGAAGACAGTTCTCCCGATTCGGAGGACGTTCTCCTGCACAGCTACGTTAAAGCAGCCGATCGACTGGATGCTTACCTAAAGTGTGTCTGGGAGGTTGCTGCGGGCAACCGTGAATTCGCAGCGGCGAAAGAGCAGACAGGTGCGAAGCTACGCGGACTCGGCTTACAGGAAGTAGATTATTTCCTCACTCATATGGCTCCGAGCTTTGAAATGTCGCTCGATGAGCTGTCTGCTGGAAACTAAATCCCAAGATCAATACAAAAAGCTCTAATTCGGCTAACCCTGAATTAGAGCTTTTTGTATAAGTATCTAGGTTTGGTTGGCTGAGCCTCTACCCGTTTACGACCTCGCCACCGTTTACATGGATGACCTGTCCGGTCACATAACTCGAATCGTCGGAGGCTAGATATACATAAGCTGGGGCCAGCTCCTCCGGTTGTCCCGGTCGCTTCATAGGCTGCGTACCGCCGAACTCACTAACCTGTTTTGCATCAAAAGTAGATGGAATAAGCGGTGTCCAAATTGGACCCGGAGCAACGCCATTTACCCGAATGCCTTTCTCTGCCAGATTCGTAGATAAGGAACGCGTGAAGCTCAGAATGGCTCCTTTCGTTGACGAATAGTCCAGTAATTGTGGACTACCACGATAAGCGGTAATCGAAGTCGTATTAATGATAGCTGATCCTGCTTTCAGATGAGGCATAGCCGCTTTGGTCAAATAAAACATTGCAAAAATATTCGTACGGAATGTACGCTCTAGCTGCTCGGACGTAATATCCTCAATCTTAGCTTGTGGATGTTGCTCCGCCGCGTTATTGATGAGAATATCCAGTTTCCCGAGGCCCTCTACCGTCTGTTTAATGAGATCTTTACAGAAGGTTTCCACACCAATATCTCCTGGAATCAGAATGCATTTGCGACCTTCCTGCTCCACCTGGCGTTTCGTTTCCTCTGCATCAGAGTGTTCATTCAGATATGAAATAACTACATCGGCGCCTTCTTTTGCAAAAAGAACAGCCACTGCCCGTCCGATCCCGCTGTCTCCTCCAGTAATAAGTGCCGCCTTGCCCTGCAATTTACCTGCCGCCTTATAATTAGCCGGCTCATATTTCGGCAACGGCTTCATTTCGCTCTCAATTCCTGGCTGATGATGCTGTTCTTGCGGGGGTAAGGTTTTCGTAGCTTGCTTGTCGTTTGACATAATCCTAGCTCCTCTCGTTAAGTAATTGATAGTTAACTGATCGTCTTAGGATGGCTCAAGCGTATATGTTTATACGCCGGCTTTATCATTTTTTTAAAATTGCTGTATGAAAAGTTACTTACCACAATGCAGGTAGAATCAAACAATCCGAAGTTCATTTGAACGCAAATAAGGACTGTCCCCTAAGCCATGAAATGGCGATGTGGAACAGTCCTTATCGTTTAATGAAATTTAGCTTTGCTTCAGAAGAAGCAATTTTGCCTTAAGCTCTACAATTTTAGTTATAAAATCTCCCGCAATCAGATTCTTTTGATCGTCGGTTAGCTTGATATATCTGTCATACACCCAGTTTACTGCTACCTCATCATTCAATACTAACAAATCTACAGCAGGAAGCTTGCCAATCTTAAAACCCACATTATTTGCTTTCTGTTGGTCGGTTAAGTTAGTCTTTCCCTGATAGTAACCCAACACCTTTAACTCCGAGTCATATAGAAGAACCATATATTCCTCTTCAAAATTCGGTTGAGTATAAAATGGTGATTCATCGTAATCAAAACTTTCATACGAATACTCAACAGCGCTATAACTTTTAGAAACCTCATTAAGATACGCTACCGTAGATGAAATATGTTCTACATTAAAATCCTTAGTAGGGTCCAACATATAGAATGCTGTATTTGGGGTTGTAGTAAAGTACTTCACTTCAGGATGTTGCTGAACAAATGCACCAGCTATCGAGATGCTATTTTGAATGTATTGCGAATTGCTCGCTCCTGTAATGTTTACACCTTCACTATATTTAGTTACCATTGACATATCAAGAGTAGTATATTTCACATTAAGATCCAATTTTATTGTCTTAAAGCCAATGGGTGCACCATTCTTATCAAATAAAATTATCGTCATGTAATCCTTAACATGCTCTGAGTAGATTGGAAAACTAATTAAAGGAGATACAGGGAAGCTCTCACGTTCTTTTTCCCAATCTAATGCTTCTTCAGGAACGGTAGTGAAATAATACTCTGCGTGATTAGTTTTGCTAAATATTTCGTGTGATAATCCAGTCATCTTAATTGTAATTGTAGCTGCATTCGTATATTTATATACAGCCTCCTGTACTAAAGTTATGCCGTTCACTTCGGGAACATTCACCGCAGGTGTTGGCGTTGGTGTTGGTGTTGGTGTGGTTGTTGGTGTTTCCCCGCCACTACCGCCTCCACCACCGCTCGAACCGCCAGCAGCCGCTCCTACAGTAGGTGTAACGGTGGGAGTAGGCATAGTGATGGAATCCTTCTGAGATCCCTCTAACAGATCGGGCTTTTTCTCAAACGAAGACCCTTTAGCCCCATCGTTCACTGTTGCAGATAATAGCTGACCTTGTCCAGTTACCTTTGTGAGTGCATCCAGAATAACCTTACTCACAGTAGTACCTTGGCCTAGATTAAGAATTGCTCCAGTCTGTACAAATATACTCTTGATTTGGGTTGCTCCTTCAGTTACAAGACGAACAACTCCGCCTTTTCTCTGAACGACTACTTGCTCTATGATAGAATTCTTGAAGTGTATAGAATCAACACCTCCACCCTTAACAAAGACTTTTCCTTTTACAGTTACATTATCTAGTGATACTTCACCTTCTCCAATGCCTTCATCCAAAAGCAAATCCCCGTATATAACAGCGTTCTGAAGGTTAACCCCATAAGTACTCACTGTTACACTCTCATAACCCGTTAGGTGAGCAGGGTCTTTGCTGCCAAAAACTCCTGACTGTGTGATATGAAATCCACCACCCATTGGTGTATTCAAGGATTCCAATATTGCTACTGCTTCAGCCCGGGTCATAGCTTGCAATGGAGCAAAATTCCCGTTAGGATATCCTTTCATTGCTCCTAGATTCACCATTCCCGCTACCTTGCTCTCACTCCATGACGCTATCTGGTCCCGATCTTTGAATTGATCCAATACGACAGGGTCTGGATCTTCCAATTTCAGTAGCTTACTGATTATTACCGCAACCTCCTGGCGGGTAACAGAATCATTTGGGCGAACCTTATCGCCATAGCCCTTTATGTAACCTTGCGTAACTGCCTTGGAGAATTCCTCATACACCCAGCCGCTTGCAGGCAAATCAGTAAATTTCACTGGTTGACTCTTTGTGATCTCGAAGAAACGATTCACAAGGGCAACAAATTCAGCTCTCGAAATGCTTTGATTAGGCTTTACCGATCCATCTTCAAATCCTTTTAACCAGCCCTTCTCTAACCAGCTTTCGATCTGCTGCTGCGCCCAGTGACCCTCATAGTCTTTAACCGAGCTATCTGCTGCTGCGGATACGGAACCCAACGAACTAAATACTAAACTGAGACCCAAGCTTACACTCACAATCCTTCTTAACTTCACACCCATCCAAACTCCCCCGTAATCCCTCAGATAATAAAATAATTGTAATTTTAAACCAATCGCATAAACATTTTTATATTACTCTATTACTACGTAATTGAAAACGTCTTTTTCTCTAAGAAATAACTACTGTGATTTTCTCAACACACAAAAAAACCCGCTCTCCTTTACGGAAGCGGGCTCATAGTGCTACAGATTAAATAATATCGTTAAATACCATGAAGAATACCATCAGCAGCAATGACACGGACAGCAGCGCACTAAGCGTACGCAATTTGCCTGTTTCTGCTTTGACATCACGGTTCTCACGAATTCCAGCAGCAGCAAGACGCAAAGGCTTGCTCATAATACCACCAAGTGCAAACATTGCTAGCAACAATACAACGATAATGATCATCCATGCTACAGAATAATCACCCTTGGTCATCATGTAACCACCTGTAAGTAGTTGAATCACTAAACCGTACTGTGCAAAGCGGTTAAATCCAGTAACTGCACTTAACGTACCTTCTTTTGCTGCAGGCGACAATTTTTCAGCACGACCGATGATGAAAGGCAGTACAAGGTAAAATCCTAGTGCCAGCGTCCCGATCATATGTAAGAAAAACAAAACGTTCCAATCCATATCATATCTCCTCCAATTTAACTGTGATAATAGTTACATATAATTATACCCATAATATTAGAATAAGAAAAGCAACTTAGGTGTCCATTCTTTGAAGTTGTTGATATAAAAAAAGAGAGCGCCCTTAAGCCATTTCACGGCCTTCGGGACCCTCCCCTTTCATCTGACACAATCTACACAGATAATATTGCTGTTACACTACGTACGGACTCTGCGGACTTATCTAAAGCCGCTTTCTCCTCAGCCGTAAGCTCCAGTTCAAAGATCTTCTCAATCCCATTCGCACCAAGAAGAGCTGGAACGCCCAGAAACAGATTGTCATAACCATATTCGCCTTCAAGCAAGGCAATAACCGGAATGATCCGTTTCTTATCCTTCAAGATCGCTTCCGTCATCTGAACTAAAGAGGCTGCAGGAGCATAATACGCACTACCATTTCCTAAAAGGTCAACGATTTCCCCGCCACCCACACGTGTACGCTTCACAATCTCCTCAATACGATCCGTAGGAATCAATGTATCGATCGGAATGCCTCCGACACTAGAATAACGAACGAGCGGTACCATATCATTGCCGTGTCCGCCTATTACGAAACCACGTACATCTTCAACGGATACGTTCAGCTCTTGTGCAATAAAAGTGCAGTAACGCGCTGTATCCAGCACGCCGGATTGTCCAATTACGCGGTTTTTCGGAAAGCCTAACGCTTCAAATGCAGCATAAGTCATCGCATCTACCGGATTACTCAAAATAATTACGATGGATTCCGGTGCTACATCTCTTACGTTCTCGCATACCGACTTTACAATCCCTGCATTGATATTCACAAGATCGTCGCGGCTCATCCCAGGTTTACGGGCAATCCCTGCAGTGATAATTACAATATCAGAATCTACAGCATCTTCATAACTTGAGGTTCCAATAATATGACTGTCGAATCTCTGCACAGGACCTGCTTCTTGCATGTCAAGCGCCTTACCCTTGGTTGGGTTCTCCATTTGTGGAATATCGAGCAGCACAACGTCTCCAAGTTCCTTTTGAGCTAACATAAGAGCTGTAGTAGCGCCGGTAAAACCGGCACCTACCACTGTAATTTTATAACGCTTGATCGCCACAGATTCGCCTCCTAGAAATGATAAAGGTAAGGCTAATGTTATCTGGCTAAGGCTAATCTAACCTATAGGTGGTTAATAATTTCGTCTGCAAATGCGGAGCATTTCAGCTCAGTTGCACCTTCCATCAGACGGGCAAAGTCATAAGTCACGGTCTTATTGTTGATAGCAGTTTCCATACCTTTATAAATCAGGTCCGCTGCTTCCTGCCAGCCCAAGTGCTCCAAGAGCATTACGCCGGACAGAATAACAGAACCAGGATTCACAACGTCTTTGTCTGCATATTTAGGAGCTGTACCATGGGTAGCTTCAAAGATGGCGTGGCCAGTAATGTAGTTAATGTTCGCTCCAGGAGCGATGCCGATGCCGCCGATTTGTGCAGCCAGTGCGTCGGACAGGTAATCCCCGTTCAGGTTCAACGTAGCAATAACATCGAAATCAGTTGGACGAGTCAGAACTTGTTGCAGCGCGATATCCGCAATTGCATCCTTGATAATGATTTTGCCAGCAGCTTCAGCATCCTTCTGAGCAGCATTAGCGGCAGCCTCACCGTCACGTTCCTTAATCACATCATATTGACTCCAAGTGAAGACCTTATCTCCGAACTCTTGCTCAGCTACTTCATAACCCCAGTTTTTGAAGGCACCTTCAGTGAACTTCATGATGTTTCCTTTGTGAACAAGCGTTACGCTCTTACGTCCGTGCTTGATCGCATATTCAATTGCAGCGCGCACCAAGCGCTTCGAACCTTCGGAGGATACCGGTTTGATACCAATACCAGAAGTTTCAGGGAAACGGATTTTGTTAACTCCCATTTCTTTTTGCAGGAATTCGATGACTTTCTTCACTTCAGCAGAGCCTTCTTGATATTCAATCCCTGCATAGATATCCTCTGTATTCTCACGGAAAATAACCATATCCACCAGCTCAGGACGTTTAACAGGAGAAGGAACACCTTGGAAATAACGAACTGGACGCAGACATACGTACAAATCCAATTCTTGACGTAAAGCTACATTCAATGAACGAATACCGCCTCCGATTGGAGTAGTAAGTGGTCCCTTGATCGCCACAAAATATTCGCGGATTGCTTCCAACGTATCATTTGGCAACCATTCACCATATGTATTGAAAGCTTTTTCGCCAGCAAATACTTCGTACCAAGCGATTTGCTTAGTGCCACCATAAGCTTTAGTTACTGCTGCATCAAGTACGCGCTTGGAAGCTTTCCAAATATCACGGCCTGTGCCGTCACCCTCAATAAAAGGAATGATTGGATTATTCGGAACTTGTAGTTTTCCTTCTTTAATCGTGATTTGTTCGCCTTCTGTAGGTAGATCGAATTTTTCTAGTTTCAACATTTGAGTGTATTCCTCCTAAAGTTTTGTGGGATTTAAATAGCATTGACAAGCATCCAAGCATAAACGCCTTCGGCGTCCTTATAAGGACGGTAAGTGTTTAAGCGAGAAATATAAGACATAAAGTATCGTGTGAAACTTATACTTTCTTATATTTGAACAAAACTCTCATCATTATTAAAATCAAAAATTTAAAACACTATTGCTAGGGTTCATTCTACTAAACTTTAGGAGCAGCCCGCAAGGCTGCTCTTCTATCTTTCGTCTACTGGAACGTATTTCTGTTCAACCATACCCGTGTATTCTGCACGTGGACGAATAATGCGGTTATCTGTATATTGCTCCAGAATATGCGCAGTCCAACCTGAAGTCCGGCTAATTGCAAAAATAGGAGTGAACAGTTCACGATCTATGCCTAGCTGTGTATAAACAGAAGCCGAATAGAAATCAACATTCGGTCTTAATCCCTTTTGCCCGGTAATCAATTGTTCAATATTTACGGACATGTCGTAAAGGGTGGTGTCATTTTTCATCGTGCCAAGCTCCAGCGACATTTTCATCAAATGTTTTGCACGTGGATCACCATTCTTATATACTCGATGACCGAAGCCCATGATTTTCTCACGGTTATCCAGTTTCTTACGGATAAACGGTTCAACCGCTTCCAAACTTCCGATCTCCTCTAGCATCTTCATAACAGCTTCATTCGCCCCACCGTGAAGCGGGCCTTTGAGCGCACCAATAGCGGAGGTGACCCCAGAATAAATATCGGATAATGTCGCAACTGTAACCCGGCCAGCAAAAGTTGAAGCATTCAGCTCATGGTCCGCATGAAGAACAAGTGCGGTATCAAGTGCTTTGACAGATACGCTGTCCGGCTCTTTTCCCCACAGCATATACAGGAAGTTCTCAGCAATAGAAACGCCTTCTTTCGGAGCCACTGGTTCAAGCCCCTTGCGAATACGCGACAGTGCCGCCACAATTGTTGGGAGTTGTGCCTGCAGTTTTACCGCCTTAATTTCGTTCGCTTCTCTGCTCATATCGTCAGCCGCTTCATCATAGAGAGCAAGGCTTGATACAGCCGACCGCAATGCTGCCATGGTGTTGGCGTCTTTTGGATAGAGCTTCATTTGCTCGATTACCTGTTCAGGAATCTGTGCGAAGGCACTAAGATCCCGCTTGAGCGCTTCCAGCTCTGGCACCGTCGGCAGACTGCCGAACCATAACAAATAAGCTGTTTCTTCGAAGGTAGCATGTTCTGCAAGTTCATCAATATCATAACCGCGGTAAGTGAGTACACCATCCACAATAGAACTAATGGATGAAGTTGTTGCAACGATACCTTCCAAGCCTTTGGTAGCTGTCATAGCATATCTCTCCTTTGCCAACAAGGTATAAAAACAATCTTAGTTCCATGAAAACATTTCCAATTCAAAGCATTAAAAAATCTAATAAGTGCGTGTAAGAACATTTCCGTCAGGAATGCTGTATGACCAACATGCTTCGTATCTTTATTCATCATACTGGATTTTGTCGGTTATGTGAACAATGTGGAAGCTTTGGAGCGCATCAAATGATTTTATCAGAGAGATAGAAAAAAACTTCTAATCCTCTGATTCAATTTTTTCATTTCAGTTTACAGATTCCGACCCGTTCTAATATTTATCCCGCATTCTAGTCTTTAAATCGATCCTATGAATATATATGAAGACGAGCTCTTATTCCCCTGTCTATGCAGGAATGAAGAAGGTGTGGTCTCGGTATGGATCGTTTGGTATTAAAAAGACTGCTGCGCGGCCTGTGGGTCGTTCTGGCAACTTCCATCTTCCTGCTCGCAATCTATTTATTACTTCCGCTGTTATACCCCCTGTTGCTCGCTTGGCTGCTCGCATATATCATGCATCCATTAGTACTTATTCTTAAAGGCTTTAAATTACCAAGCTGGCTTGCGGTATCACTTGCACTGCTATTTTATATAGGCGGAATCACACTAGTCTTAACCGCGATGATTACAAGACTCGTAAAAGAATTAATCGTCTTGCTGCAAACCTTTAATCTCCACACCGACCAATGGAAGGATCTTCTGATGTCCTTAAGCCAGAATGCAAGCATTCAGAACATCATCAACCAGATTAATCAATTCTACCGAGACAATCCTGACTATCATGCTACGATTGACAGCAACATCAGCAGAACAACGGAAACTGTAGGTTACGCAGTCACGCAAGTGGTCACGGGATTTTTTAATGTAATATTGAAACTGATCTCCGCACTTCCTAGTTTGGGTACGATTCTTATCGTGGTTGTCCTTGCTGCCTTCTTCATTAGTACGAGTTGGGAGCGTCATAATGATAAACTTACAGGCTGGCTGCCGACAGTATTCCTAAAGCCTGTGTCAGATATCTGGAGAGATTTACGCAGAGCGCTCTTCGGTTATCTACGCGCCCAGGTCATCCTCATCTCAATCACAGCGATCATTGTAGTAATCGGGCTGCTGCTGCTGGGTGTGAAGTCTGCATTTGCTATCGGCTTAATGATTGGCTTTGTGGATCTACTACCTTATCTCGGTGTGGGAATTGTGATGCTGCCTTGGGCGTTATATTCTTATATGACGGACAATCTGGCACTAGGGATAGGACTATCCATACTTTACGCTGTTATTCTTATTACCCGGCAGGTGCTTGAGCCGAAAGTGCTCGCCAGCAGCATAGGACTCGATCCCCTTGCCATGTTAATTGGCATGTTCGCCGGTCTGCAGTTGTTCGGTATGCTAGGGCTGATCATCGGCCCCGTTGTCCTAGTAGTCCTTGTTGCCTTTAACCGAGCGGGCGTATTCCGAGCTTTGCACAGCTACATTGTTAGCGGCAGATTAAGATAGGAACCGATAATCATGAATTCGTAAAATAGCAAACAGAGCGGTCCCTTCAGCAATGACAGGGTCCGCTCTGTTATTGTTGTAAAAAGTATACTACCGACGGTAAAAGGTGAAGGTGCCATTCTTCATCTTCTTCTCAATCCACTTCAGCAAAAATATACGGTACAAAGGCCGAGTCAATGGAAATACTAGCGTGAAACCGACAATATCGGTTACGAAACCCGGCAATATCAGTAGCAATCCTCCGAAAAAAATACATAAACCATCCAGCATCGTCCGACCAGGAACGCGGCCCTCCTGCATATGTGTTCTGCTGTCCTGCAGCACCTTCTTACCTTCAAATCGCATCATTAGTAGACCGATTACTGAAGTGGTCAGCATAAGCAGCAACGTTTTAAATGCTCCAAGTTGATCTGCTACGTAGATAAAACCGAATAATTCCACAGCAGGAATAATAAATAGTCCAGCCCATAACCATTTGCTTCTAATCATACTGAACCCCCTTCTTCCCGCAGCGCCTCTTTTATTGCGTGAAAGAGCTCTGGAAGGGCTCTATCCAGCCTAGCAGGCCTCCATTCCTGGTTCACCCAAACATGACTTGTCGTGCCGGTAACCAGCAGCTCCCCAGGTGGATCCATCGACCGCAACTCCCCTAGAGTAGCCAATAAATCTTCTGAATTTCCACCTTCTTCTTCCGAAAGCCTCCGCACTTGATACTCAAATACGACTCGTAACGCTGAGAAGGTAGTCATTCGCGCATACACGGAGATAAGATCATCATATCGCGCCGGACTTTTAAATTGCAAATCTGCTGAGGTGACAGGAAGTAGGACGCCTTGTTTCTCAAGTTCGCGATAAGTAAAACCAACCTGACGAAACATCTCCGTACGACCAGACTCAAACCAGTTCAAATAATTCGCATGATACACGACACCCATCTGATCACTTTCCTGATAGCGAACACGCAGGGTCGACTTATACCATCGGCTGGGCAAGCCAGCTCGTTCTAATTCCATCTATAAATACTCCTTTCAGCATAGCAGCAGGGAAGCGTTAAGCCTGGGCCCCGCCTGAAGATAGCGTCGTCGATAATTTGCGCCGAGAGTTTCTGGCAACATAGAACAGCAGCATTGCTCCTGCTATAGAGCTCAACATACAAGACAGATTCATTACTTCTACCCCGCCTTGATTGAGCAAGAATCCATTCAGTAAATTACCGACAATGCCAGAAAAACCTGCAAACACCATATTAAATACACTTTGGCCAGTGGCCTGCATCTCGTTAGACGTGATCTGAGATACATATTCGACTGCAGCAATATAAAAGAACCCAAATGAAAGACCATGCAGCACTTGCACTCCGATCATTACCGATGGATAAGGAAAAGCAACCTGAATACCCCACCGCAAAACATAAATAAGAGCCCCAAGGAGCAAGGTCCGCTCACGACCCAACCTCTTAATCACCTTAGAAGCAAACAGCATGGAAGGCACATTCGTCACCGATGCGAGAAAGAGCGCAATCCCTGCATAGCGCGTAGACCCTCCTACCGATTGAAAAGCGATTACAAAGTATGTACCAAAAGCAGCCATCGTCTGGTTCACAAGAAAGCTGCCACCCAAAAACGCAAGGAAGACCCGATTCCCCAGCAGTTGTCTTACCCCCTGAGTAAACGATTGCCTCATCATATGATTCTCTTCCGCCTGCTTCGGCAATGTAAACGCAATAAGGACTGCAATCAGATTAAAAAAGAGAAAAGGTAGCCATATCGTGGATACAGAGAAGGTAGATACGTACACCCCTCCTGCATAAGCTCCCAGAGCCGCTCCAATGCTCATCATAAGCCGGATGCTACCGTAAGTGGCTCCGGCTCTATTCGCCGCCGAGATCGCGTAAGAATCGGCTATAGGAGCCTGTGTAGAGGAGAAGATCGTTGAGCACGTATACACCAGAAGAAGTACAATGAAATATTCCGAACGATAAAAGACGGCTAGTAAGGCCGGAACCGCCACACTTAGGATTAGTACTAAACGCGTCTGATTATACCGATCAGAGATAATCCCCCACATCGGCTGAATGGTGATTGCAACTAGCGTGCCTGTTGCCATTAGTATACCTATCTGTCCACTGTTAAGTCCATTATGGACCAGCAGCAGCGAAAGATAAGAGCCAAATGAACCGCCGGCCAATCCTAAAAATAGATAAAAGCCGCGCAGCTTCGATAATTTTTCCATTTGTACTATGAGTCCTCCAGCTTTATATTTTTATATTTTAACAGAATACCCGTACTTCATATGTAATCATCGCATTTAATATAGCAGTACTATAAAGGCGGTGGACAAGTTGAGCATAAAATATAACTCTCTCATGGTAAATCATCCTTGTCTAACAGACAAATCTAATGCGAGCAATAGACAAAGCTCTGCTTTTGGCTGGTCATCTAAGAACTGGAGTGGCTACACTGTTACTGGTAGAAAAGGTGCCTTCAATCGCATTTCCGGTGAATGGACCGTCCCATACGTAAAACCAACCCACAAATCCACCTATTCCTCCGCATGGATTGGCATCGACGGCTTCAAGAACAGTAACCTTATTCAGACGGGAACAGGTCATGAATTCGTAAATGGGATTGCCCGTTATTACGCCTGGTGGGAAATACTACCTGACGTCGAGACCGTAATCCCTTTTCCAGTATACCCTGGAGATCATATGAAGGGTACTATCACAAAAATAAACCACACGAAGTGGTCTATCACACTCCGGAATTTAAGCCGAAATTGGACCTTCCGAACGCTTCAGCGATATACTGGTCCGCAGACCTCCGGCGAATGGATTATGGAGGCTCCTGAGGTCGATGGTTCCATCGCAAAGCTGGCCCGCGTTGGTACTACCTATTTCAACTGTTGTCGAATCAATGGAAAACGACCTAGGTTAACTCTTTCTAATGGAGGGATCATGGTCCAGAATAACACCACCGTTGCGGTTCCTTCCAGTCCAAGCCCTCGAGGGGACTCTTTTAGCGTCAAACGTATATACTAACAGCATAAATGGATTCAGCACAAAAAAAAGAGCTGCCTCGTTTGTAGATTTTCACTACATCTGAGACAGCTCTTTTATTTCTCGCATAAACGCTTACCGTCCTTTAGGGACGCCAACCGCGTTTGGGCTTGGCTAATTAAAAACTATGAATCAGGCAAAGCACAGTCGAGTACTACTCGATTGTGCTTACTTTTACCAAGTTAGTGGAACCGGAACGTCCAAGTGGAATTCCTGCAGTAATCACAACTAGGTCGCCAGCTTGAACCAGACCGGAATCCTTACCACCTTGGATTGCTGTTTCAAGCAATTCATCTGTGGAAGTAGCTACTTTACCGAATACTGGCGTTACGCCCCAAACGAGGGACAATTGACGCATAGTTCTTTCTTGTGTCGTAACAGCAATGATTGGTGCTTTAGGACGGTATTTGGAAACAACGCGTGCAGTATGACCTGTAACAGTCGAAGAAAGAATAGCCTTAGCGTTCAGATCCAAAGCGGAAATTGCAACGGATTGGCTGATAGCTTCTGTAACTGTAGTTTCTTGTAAAGTTTGTTGTTTTGAGAAAATTTCACGGTGGTCCAGAGCGGACTCCGCTTTCTCAGCAATACGGGACATTGTAAGAACGGATTCTACTGGATATTTACCAGCAGCAGTTTCTCCGGAAAGCATGATTGCATCTGTTCCGTCGAAAATAGCGTTTGCTACGTCACTTGCTTCAGCGCGAGTAGGACGTGGGTTACGTTGCATAGAATCCAGCATTTGTGTAGCTGTGATTACTGGTTTGCCAGCAACGTTACATTTTTGAATCATCAATTTTTGAGCCAAAGGTACATCTTCAGCTGGAATTTCAACACCAAGGTCACCACGAGCAACCATCAGGCCATCGGAAGCTTCTAAAATTTCATCAAGGTTGTCAACACCTTGTTGGTTTTCGATTTTGGAAATGATTTGAATGTGAGAAGCGTTGTTTTTCGAAAGCAGCTCACGAATTTCCTGAACGTCGCTAGCTTTGCGAACGAAGGAAGCGGCGATAAAATCGATGTCCTGTTCGATACCAAAAAGAATATCGTTGGTGTCTTTTTCCGTAATACCCGGCAAGGAGATGTTTACTCCTGGTACGTTAACGCCCTTCTTGCTCTTGATCGTACCACCGTTTACAATACGGGTCTTGATTTCAGTTCCTTGAATGTCGACAACTGTCAAACCAATCAGACCGTCATCAATAAGGATGGTGGAGCCTACTTGAACATCATTAGGAAGCTCGCTGTACGTGATGGAAATACGTTCTTGGGTGCCAAGGATTTCTTCCGTAGTTAGTGTCAGGTACTCGTCCTGAACTAGTTCAATCGGTTCTACTTCCAACTTGCCTGTGCGAATCTCCGGTCCTTTTGTATCGAGCAGGATAGCAACAGTTTTGTTCAGTTCCTTAGATGCTTGACGGATCGTTTTAATCCGAGCACCATGCTCTTCAAAATCGCCGTGGGAGAAATTCAAACGGGCCACATTCATACCAGCCAAAATCAATTTTTTGATATTCTCCAACGATTCACTCGCAGGTCCGATCGTACATACAATTTTACTTTTCCGCATTAGGTTTTCCTCCGTTTTTTCGTTCTCTCTGTCTCACTTTTTCCAACTACAAAATCTACTACAAGGCTAACTAATTAAATAGGAACTTTGTCACATGTGCCTTTAACTACGCCCTTATGAATATTACTGCAACTTAGAGACAAAATCAATGTTGTAGGCTCTTTTAGATGTAATTTGAGCTCGAATTATCTGAACGCACAAAAAAAATTAAAATAATCCCGGCATTGCGTCGAGATTATTTTAATTCCAATAAAATGTATAATTTACACTTAATTCAATATGGTCCACTAAGTATGGTTATATGTCTTAAAGTGCAAATGGAAAGGCACTATTCACACTTCAGATTCCACTTCTTCTTCAAGGAAAATCTGCTCCTGCTGGACTTCAGCAAACTCACCAATTTTACGGAATTTACGATAACGATCTTCTTTCAATTCCGCTCTATCCAGAGGAATTAACTCCTGCAAGTGACGCCATAATGCATCCTTAATTGCAGCTGCCGTAGCTTCGTAATCACGATGTGCGCCGCCTTTTGGCTCAGGAACAATCTCTTCGATGACTTCCATTTCAAGCAGATCAGATGCAGTTATCTTCATGGCTTCTGCCGCTTGATCAGCCTTCGAAGCATCCTTCCATAGAATTGATGCAGCACCGTTAGGAGATATCGCCGAATAAATGGCATGTTCCAGCATAAGCACTCTATTACCAACTGCCAGTGCTAATGCGCCCCCACTTCCGCCTTCACCGATAACCACACAGATTACAGGAACACCAAACTGAGACATCTCGCGTAAATTACGGGCAATTGCTTCGGATTGTCCTCTTTCCTCAGCTGTATTGCCTGGATATGCACCTTTCGTATCTACAAAGGTTATAATGGGACGATTGAACTTGTCCGCTTGCTGCATCAGACGCAGTGACTTACGGAAGCCCTCAGGGTGTGCACTGCCGAAAAAGCGTAAAATATTCTCCTTCGTATCTTTACCGCGCTGCTGGCCAATGACCGTAACCGGGACGCCGTTAAGTTTAGCGATACCGCCTACAATTGCAAGATCATCCCCAAACATTCGATCCCCGTGAAGCTCGATAAAATCTGTGAAGATCTGCCCCATAAGATCAAGAGAAGTCGGACGTCCTTGATGTCTAGCTAGATGCATTTTTTGGGAAGGCGAGATATTAGAATAAACTTCCTCCTCAAGCACACGGTACCGTTCTTCCAGTCTTGCTACCTCATCCGTAAAATCAATACTTTTCTCTTCGCCAAACTGCTTTAGCTCGGCAATTTTCTTGCGCATTTCAACCAGAGGCATTTCAAAAGGCAACTCTCCTGCCAACCTAAAATCCCCCTTTCACATCATGCAATTCCAAAATTTTGGTCAGTGTGGCGCGCATTTCTTTACGGTGCACAACCATATCAATCAAGCCATGCTGCAGATTAAATTCAGCCGTCTGGAAATCATCTGGAAGCTTTTGGCGAATTGTCTGTTCAATGACTATACGTCCTGCGAAACCGAATACCGCCCCAGGCTCAGCAATAATAATATCGCCAAGACTAGCAAAACTCGCAGATACTCCGCCAGTTGTCGGATCCGTAATTATAGAAATATAAAGGCCGCCCACTTCGTTGAAACGAGCAAGCGCTGCACTGGTCTTCGCCATTTGCATGAGACTTAGAATACTCTCCTGCATTCTCGCTCCGCCAGAAGTAGAGAAAATAAGGAGTGGAAGCTGCTTCTCCGTGGCTTCTTCAATCGCCCGGGTAATCTTCTCACCAACTACAGATCCCATACTGCCGGAGAAAAATTCGAAATTCATCACAGCTACGATCACTGGATGTCCGCCAATAGATCCCTGCCCCGTAATCACGGCATCAGTTTGTCCCGATTTTAGTTGCTGTTGCTCCAGTTTTGAGGCATAACCCGGGAATTTCAGCGGATCTATAGAATACATTTCACTATCAAACTCAATAAAGCCCTCTGGGTCTAACGTCATAGCAATACGCTCTACGGCGTTCAAGCGCAAATGATGACCACAAGTAGGACATACTTTTAGATTCTTTTCCAATTCCTTGCTATACTGGATCGTTCCGCATTTATTACATTTACTCATTAATCCTTCTGGAATTTCCCGTTTGGGGCGTTCGCCTTCTGCAGGCACGCCGCTTCGCTCCAGACGTTCTGAAGGAATAGTCGCGTACTTCCGTTTCTTCTGAAATAAATCTTTGAACACACCCGCACCTCTTCAGCCGTTTATTTGCGTTATGCAGCTTGCCGCTGTCATGACTTTTCTCTTGATAGAAATTCAGGGATGCAGAATAAGATTAAGGACTTCCTGTACTTCCTCCAGTTCACCTGAAGGAACCAATATCTCAAACTGCTGCTTGGACATATTGATTGGACGGCATTTTACTAAAAAACCTTCTTCAGTCAGCTTACTCTTAATCATATCCGCCACTTTGGCGGTCGGCGCGATATATATTACCGTCCACATGCCTTGCAAGGCCTCCCCAATCTTAATTCCCAGCCGTATCCCGTATAATGGAATTATGATAACACAGTTTACTTTTTTCCCGCAACAGGCGTAGGGCAAAGGAAGCAAGACTGAGGAACTCGTTCAAACGAAATGAATCGGGTCATTTATTCCGTATCCGTGACCAGAGGATATACTTTTGCCCCTTCCTGCCGATGAGCGATTCTAGCAGAAGCAGCTGCAGCGATACCCGCTACTAAGTCATCCAAGAACACGTGAATCCTCCCCTTATCATCGTTCAATTCACCAATGATTCCAAGCTTTATTTTGTCCAAGTACCCAAATCCTGTAAGTCCGATCATCCCATATACCCCTGTGATGCCAAGGGCTAGAGTCTCGTCCGCTCCATAAAGTGATTCATCCGCTTCCATTACTGCCTGGAGCGGCTGCGGAAGCAGTCTTTTCTCTGCCAGCTCATCAAGTGCGATCCCCGTCATTAACGTGTACTGCACTTCTCTTTTTCCCAATACAGATTTCACACTGGAAAGGCATTCTTCCTTGGATAAACCGGGATAATAGACCGATTGTAAAATATATACGATTTCAGCAATGGAAGAAAGTGATACGCCTCTTCGTTCCAACAGATCAACTGCCATTTGATAGGACATGATGTGATTCCCCTTTCCGCCCAGGGATTCGCCCTGTGGTTTCCTAATGTATGCGGAAAAGGGTGGAATTGTTCTTATTTTATTCTTACGGTACCTGCCCCCAGCATAGACTCGATAGCCGCGATTAGCTCCTCGGTAGGCTTAATCCGATAATTATCGCTAAGGGCCAGGAGCTTCTGATCCCGTTCGTAGAACAGAATCGTCGCTACTGGGCCTGGATGATTCTGCAGCAGCTCCTTCAGGCGCGATAGCTGCGCGGCATTCTCGGCGGCCGGCGTGATCTTGATAAAGACACGCTGGCCTGAGCCCGGCGCTGGCGCAGCGGCCGGTGCAGGTGTTGCAGGCGCAGCTGCGCCGCCTGCAGGTCTGCCAGCGGGGCCAGTGGCGGCCCCGCTAGCCCGCGAAGCAGGAGCCGCGCCACGCGGCTGCGCTCCTGCTGAGGCCGAGCGTCCCGCGCTATACGGACGGGACGCGGCGGCACTACGGCGCTGCAGCAGACCGCGGAGTGTCTCCGCGGATAGCAGCGCCACTTCCTCGGCCAGCAGCTTGAAGCCTTCGTCCTCCTGCTGCACCTTGGCGCGCAAGGCCAGCAGCGCGCCCTTGGCAATCAAGCCGCGGCTTCGCTTCCACACCTCGGGGAAGAGCACGACTTCGCAGCGCTCGATCTGATCTTCCCATTCGATGAAGGCCATCGATTTTCCTTGCTTCGTCGTAATTTCCTTAACGGATACGACCATGCCGGCCGTAACCGTCTGGCTCTCATCTGCGGCTTCGCCGAGATCCATAAGCCGCTGTGTACCCGTCTCCTCAAGCAGCTCAGCACTATCGTCGAGCGGATGACCTGATAGATACAGCCCCAGCAGCTCACGTTCCATCTCCAGCTGCTGTCCTACTGTAAACTTAGGGATATCCGGATAGCGAATCTCCCAATTCGGCGTCTCCACCAAATCATCGAACAACTGAATTTGCAGTTCGTCCCGCTCCTTGCGCCATTTCGTCGCGGCGTCAACGGTCTCGTCCAGCATAGCCAGCAGCTGGGCCCTATGACCCGGCAGACAGTCAAAGGCTCCTGCCTGCAGCAAAGACTCCACTACCCGCTTGTTGCAGACCCGCAGATCCACACGTCGACAGAAATCGAGCAGGCTGTCGAACGGCCGCTCCTTGCGGACCGACATAATATTCTCCACTGCTAGCGTGCCGACGTTCTTAATCGCTGCGAGCCCAAAGCGGATATGCCCTGTTCCCGTTTCCTCTCCTGGAACAGGGGTAAACAGTACGCCGCTCTCATTCACATCCGGCGGTAATACGCCGATGCCCGTGCGGCGGCAGTCCAGTACATATTCCGCCACCTTACGGTGGGTTCCCATCACGGCGGTCAGCATAGATGCCATAAACTGTACCGGATAATGCGCCTTAAGATAAGCCGTCTGAAAAGCCAGCACACCATAAGCCGCCGCATGCGCACGAGGGAAGCCGTAATCGGCAAATCGTACGATCATATCATAAACGGCATTCGCATCCGTTTCGTTATATCCTTGCTGCAAGCTCCCCTGTACAAAATGACTGCGTTCCTTATCCAACGTCTCGCGCTTCTTCTTAGAAACCGCTCGGCGGAGCAGATCCGCTTCACCAAGCGAGAATCCAGCCATAAGCGAAGCAATCTGCATGATCTGTTCCTGATACACAATTATCCCATAGGTATCCGCTAATATAGATTTCAAATCAGGATGCGGATACTCTACTTCGATCTGACCGTGCTTACCTGCTATATATTTCGGGATAAACTCCATCGGACCCGGACGATACAAAGCTAGAACCGATACGATATCTTCAAAACCATTAGGCTTCAAATCCTTAAGCACACGTCTTACACCCGCCGACTCCAGCTGGAAGACCCCAGTCGTCTCACCAGCACCTAACATTTCATACGTGAGCGGATCATGATCTGGTATGATTTTAAAATCTGGAACACTGCCACTCATTTCTTTAATCGAATTCATACAGCGTTCGATAATCGACAAAGTACGCAGGCCCAGAAAATCCATCTTCAGCAGCCCAACACTTTCCAAATGCTCCATAGAGTACTGAGTTAACGCTGTACTTTCGTTGCCCTCTTGAAGGGGTACAGCATCAGTCAATGGACCTTTGGAAATAATAACCCCGGCAGCATGTGTCGAAGCATGACGAGGCATACCTTCCACTTTCATTGCCATATCCAGCAAGCCTTTGATCTTCGGATTACTGTCATACAGCGCTTTTAGGTCTGGAGTAGTCTCCAGCGCTTTAGCAAGGCTGATGCCTAGTTGTCCTGGGATGAGCTTGGCAGCCTTATCTACCTCGTTATAAGGTAAATTCAGTACCCTACCCACATCACGAACTGCAGCCCGTGCAGCCATGGTTCCGAACGTAATGATCTGTGCCACATGTTCTTTGCCGTATTTCTCCACCACATAAGCGATAACCTCATCACGACGCTCATCACTAAAATCGATATCAATATCCGGCATCGTGATCCGTTCTGGATTTAAGAAACGTTCAAAGAGCAAGTTATACTTAAGCGGATCTACATCCGTGATTCGTAGGGAATAAGCGGTAAGACTCCCCGCGGAAGAACCCCGGCCCGGACCAGTAGCAATCCCCTGACGATGACAATAAGCGATAAAATCCCACACAATTAGAAAATAATCGCTAAAACCCATATTCTCGATGACGCCAAGCTCATAGGCAAGACGCTTTTCAGCGGTTTCTCTTTGCTCAGGCGATGCCCAAAGCGGTGTGTCTATATACCGTTCTTCAAGCCCTTTAAAGCACAACTCTCGCAAATATGCAGCGGAGTCCTTACCTTCTGGAATTGGTGAATAGGCAGGCAGAATATGTTGACCGAAGGTAAGCTCCAAATTACATTTTTCTGCGATCAATAGCGTGTTACTGATAGCTTCAGGCACATGCGGGAACAACGCCGCCATCTGATCACTGCTTTTGAGAAACAGCTGATCTGTTCCGATTTTGAGCCGTTCCTCATCATCCACAGTTTTACCTGTTCCAATACAGATCAGAACATCCTGTACCTCTGCATCTTCCTTGGCCAAATAATGGACGTCATTCGTAGCTACAAGTGGGATCTCACAGGCCTTGGCAAGTGCGATCAACTTCGGATTTACTCGTTTTTGCTCGGAAATTCCGTGATCTTGAAGCTCCAGGTAGAAGTCTTCGCCAAAAATCTCCTTATATCGCAGCGCAGCCTTTCGCGCCTCGTCATCTCTTCCATGCAACAGATGCTGCGGCACTTCGCCGCCAAGACAGGCACTGAGGCATATGATCCCCTCCGAATGAGCGGCCAGAGCCTCCATATCAATACGAGGTTTATAGTGATGACCTTCCAGATGGCCGATAGAGATCAGCTTCATCAGGTTCTTGTAGCCGGTTTCATTCTTGACGAGCAGAATCAGGTGATAAATCGGTTGATCTTTACGACTGCCTCGCTCACGGCGAGAGCCCGCGGTTAAATAGGCTTCACAGCCGATAATCGGCTTGATTCCATTCTCTTTACACGCTTTATAAAAGGGGATCGCCCCATACATCACTCCATGATCCGTAAGCGCCAGCGACTTCATGCCGTATTCGCCGGCCCGGCGCACGAGATCGGTAATGCGCGCCGCCCCGTCCAGTAAACTGTATTCGCTGTGCACATGCAAATGCACGAAAGGGCTCATCATCCCACTTCCTTTCTACTACAAAAATCAAACATAAATAGTTGTTCAAAAAGTCCGCTTTTGATCACGAAGTAACCCAAGAAGCTTACTCGACATCGAAGATTGAATTCAGGCGAAACTTCCGGTGCTCACGTAGCTCCCACTACGCTCCGCTCCTCATTTTCTACCTTCTTTCAATCTTCTCGGTGCTGAAAACCGTACTTTTTGAACTCGCACTATAAGATGAAACTATTTTATCATATTAAAGGGGGACCCGCCCATAGAATGGATTAAGAGCACATGGACAGGCAACGTTTATAGATGCCTCGTCCGGGAAGGGGCCTTTATGAGCATTTTTATGAGCAAAGCCATCCTCGATTTCTTTATCGCCTTCGGCATCGTACTTGGCGGAGCTATGGTCGGCGGAATCGGTGCCGTAGTATCCCTGCAACCACCGACGCAAACGATGCTAGATGTAGCAGACCGGATTAAAATATGGGCACTTGCCGCCGCTGTAGGGGGTACTATGGACCCTTTACGGGTCATTGAAAGCAATGTGATTGGAGGTAACCTCTCCCCCGCCATCAAGCAAATCATGTATATTGCCTTCGCTTTTCTCGGAGCTCATATGGGCAGCGAGCTAGTAAAATGGGTGTGCGGCAGGGGGTAACGCCAGTGAGAGTTCCACCATTCAGTCGTTTTCGTAGATTCACCCAAATTTCCGCTATATTCATGCTGGGAATCGTCGTAGGAGCCGTCATATACAACGGTATATACCATGTTGGATATAACGTGTTATGGCTGAATAATGCAGACCTGCGTGTACAGATCGAGCAATATCAAGAGGATATTAAAACACTCAAAAAATACAATAATACCTCTACGGTAATCAGAGAAATAAAAATTCGATCAGAGGAAAGCAAAGCCCAAGCAGAAGGCTCACCCTCAGTTGACCCCGTAACTTTAAAATTAATACTTAGTGAAATACGATCAGATCTGGAGCCCATGCGTGGTCGCAGCATGTTCGATATTGACACAGACAGTAAACTGGTTAGACTGCTGCTGGATGGCAAACTTTACATTGTGCGTGATAAGGAATACTCTGTCAAAATCCGGACGATGCTCGTCATGGAAGGTGTTCTGCAAATCTGGGTGGAAATCAGTCCTTTTAAGCGCAACTGACAACCATCGTGTGATACAATAATGGACAGACAAAAGTGGAAATTACTTCAAGGCTTTTGCACGACATGATAAAGGAGCTGGCTGTCCATGGTTTTATTTATCAAGTACTTATTGTTTATCCTGCTGGTGATCTTTGTAATCGGCGCCGCTGTGTACAGCTTATCCTCTCGCCGTGCCTTAAATCCCCAAGATAAGGGGCTAAAACGCTCCGTCATGAATGTGATGCTGGGCTGTATGCTCGTAACGCTTTCCCTGATTTCCATGTTTCTATTTCGCGGCTCCACCGTTAATATCATTGTTGAAGCTGCCTTTCTTCTAATCGGTGTGTTTAACATCTTCTCAGGAATACGCAGCTATAGTTATTACAGCCGTAGCCGTAGCCAGGAACAACACCAGTCGAAAGCCTAGACTATCCCTCTGATAGGATTACAAGAATAAAATAGACTACCCTCACTATCATCGTTGAGGGCAGTCTATTTAGCATGTTTGTGATTCATTATCTATTAGCCGTGATCAATGGATTGCAGCATCAGGACAGCTTTCGCTACCAGGGTATCCGAATAGCTGATCTCTATTTCTAGCTTACATGTACGGCGACTTATCTCGAGCAGTCTCGGCATTACAATAATCGCATGTTCGATCTGTACCGGCCGGATAAAATAGGTGGACATATTATCTAATACATAGTCATTTCCTGTAATATCCTTAGCTGCCTTAAACGCAGAGAGCGTCATTAGCGTAGACAATACACCTTCAGAAATGGTACCAAGGTCTGTGGCCATCTGAGGCGTAATAAAGCCGTGAAAAAACAATCGTCCCTCTTCATCCCGCTCATCCGCAAAACCGTTCCAGATGAGATGATCGAAGGTCTCCCCAAGCTGTGGAGTGTTACGGACATCTCGCAGACTTTGCAGCACTTCTTTACGGGTTAGGGAGCCCACCAATTTGCGGTTACGGTCTACAATGGGTAGGAAATCGACACCTTCCCACATCATGATCTGCGCAGCTGAAGCTAGTGAGGTATGCAGCGCAGCGGTAACCGGACTCCGAACCATAGCCTTTTCAATACTTTGCCCTTCTGTCAGGTTCTCTACTTCGCGTCGGCCGATAATCCCAATCACTCGGTTCCATTCATCTGTAACGGGAAAACGTTGCTCTCCAGTTTCCTCAGAAATCTGTCGTAGTTCACCTACAGTGCTTGAAATTTTCAACGTAATCATACGCGGTTTGCTGTCGACAATATCTTCTACTAGCATAATTTTTTTCTTAATCAATCTATCAAAAATCGCTCGGTTAATCATTGATGCCACGGTAAACGTGTCATGTCTTGATGAAATGATGGGGAGATCCAGTTCGTCGGCTAATGCCTTCACTTCACGACTCGTCCCGAAACCACCTGTAACCAGAACTCCGGCACCCTGCTCTAGCGCCAAGGAGTGAACATCATCGCGGTTACCCACAATAAGCAGACTGTCTGCGTCTATATAACGAATCATCGCGTCGACCTTCATCGCACCGATTACATATTTATGTAGATGTTTACTCAGTCCGCTAGCCCCGCCGAGAACATGACCTTCCACAATATCAACCACGTCACCAAACGTCAGCTGTTCAGAAATGTTACGAGGCTTCTTTTCTACACGTACTGTACCAATCCGTTCCTTCGTAATGACAATCCCAAGATTCTCAGCTTCCTTAACGGCACGATAAGCTGTTCCCTCACTGACCAACATTTCTTTTGCAAGCTTACGAACAGATATTTTGGAGCCTACCTTAAGACCTTCAATATGCTGCAGCAGTTGCTCGTGTTTAGTAATTGCATCGCCTTGACCTTCCAACTGTTACACCCCCGTACTCCGATCTGTACTATACTGTACTCATTATACACGGAGAGAATGGCACAGTACAACCGATTCATAAGCATCGAATTCGAATTTAACTGCCCGTTATTTAGCAACCTTTTCCTCTTTTTTATAGTCTGAGAGTTAAAGAAAGAGGAAAGGAGCATTGTGGATATGAACAAGACCATGTTAATAATATTTACCATTACTTTGCTTTTCATAGGACTGATCGGCTGTGGAAATGCGAGAACAGAAGTAAAACAATCAAACCAAATAGAACTGGATGCACAAAATATAGTTTCTATTAACTTAATTGAAAAAGACCAGCCGGCGACGACTATTTCTGAAGCATCATCCTTGGAACGTTTCGTTCAAGCCGTAACTACTGCTGAATATGATAAAGGACAACTAGATATTGCTCCAAGCGATTACAGAACCACCGTAAACATGAAGGAAGGCATAAGTTATGAGTTCTCTTTTTGGATCGTCGGAAGCAACAGTGGGTTACTCATTAAATCGGGACAAACGGGTCACTATCGTCTTTCGGATATCAGCAAAAAAGATCTGTTGGACTTATTCCAATCGACTGTTAAAGAAGATAAGATTTCTCCAGCAGACACTACTAACCCACAGCCCCCTAACGTTCAAGTTACTGTTGGCGGTGAGCATTTCGATGCCATTCAAGGCTCTTATTGCTGGAATGACAATGGCAAAGGCTCCTGTGTAGATATGGCTTCTTATGATCAATTAGTTACCAAACAGAAGGTACATCCCAAAGCCATCAGCCGTGATCAGGTAGAACTCAAATTCTCATCTGCACCCAAGGAGATAGAGGTTGTGGCTTCATTTCCTGGTGAGGAACGTCCGGACGAAGCTCTTTCCGTAGAAAATAACAGTTTTCGGCTCGCAGCAGGTAGCGGAAAACATCTGTATATAATCCAAGCAAGATGGCCTCAGGGGAGCGCCAGTTATGTATTTGAAGTAGAATGCTCTGCCAGTAAAGAGTAACCCGTTTGTTAGACAAACTGGGTAGTGGATAGGCGAATAGAGAATAGTCCCTTAAGAAAAAAGGGAAAATATGTTATAATGGAGAGGTGAAAGGGGATGACTTTATGCAATTTCTTTTTATACTCGCGATTCTCGTTCCTGCGGTGTGGTACTACGCGGCTCTAGGTAAACGGATATCTGCAGAAGAAAAGAAAGCTGAAAAAGATCTCTCGGATGAGATCAATCCTTTTACAGGTGCAAGATAACTTTAATCCCCCTGCTTTGCGGGGCAATTTTAAAGCCCACTGGCTTAAGCTAGTGGGCTTTTCTGTGAATCTAGGGGATTTATACCCCTCTTTTTGCTAATTCTGCGCTTCTCACGGGAATTTAGGGGATTTATACCCCTCTTTCAGCTAATTCGGCGCTTTTCACGGCAATCTAGGGGATTTATACCCTTCTTTTCGCCAATTCGGCGCTTTTCACGGCAATCTAGGGGATTTATACCCTTCTTTTTGCTAATTCTGCGCTTCTCACGGGAATCTAGGGGATTTATACCCCTCCTTCAACTAATTCGGAGCTTCTCACGGGAATCTAGGGGATTTATACCCCTCTTTTCGCCATTTCAGCGTTTTTCACGGGAATATTTAAATCTAGTTACTTAAGAACGCAGCCCCAATTCTATGATCTTTGTGTAACTCTAGTTTCTTCTTTCCATTTGGACTGCCATTGCTCCAATTTTGCTTTTCGCACAGCTTCCAAACGCTTGGTCTTCTCCTCATCAACACCGATAATAAAATGGAGATGTGCCGCAATGACCATAAAGGCAAAAAGTGACCAGACCACCCCAAAACCAAACACCCAGCTAGGCCCATTCGCAAGCGATAACTTCGGCAGAGCATACAAAAGCATGGCCAACGCCAGCAACAGATAGACACCATGTTTAAACTTGTTTCTTTTTCTCATTACTAACAGCTCCTCGTAGACAAGATATTCGATTGAATCTATATCTCTACTCTATGAACATGAAGCCCGTAATATGAGACAAGTCCATAAAAATATACTTCTACTCAAAAAATTATATAAAATAGTATGCATTTATGTAGCTAGCAAAGCTTATATATGAGATGATTATTTCATTTAGGGGGCGATTTAGAATTGAATGCAACTTATACTCATACCGAATACATAATTCGAAAAAAGGTATTTTCGATCATGGGTGCGAAACTTCATATTTATGATAACGCCGAGCAGCTTGTACTCTATTCACAAATGAAAGCATTCAAGTTGAAAGAGGATATTGCACTGTACACGGATGAGTCTATGCAAAAGGAGCTTCTGCGTATAAAAGCCCGCAATGCCATCGACTTTAGCGCTGTTTATGATGTGCATGATTCGGAGACTGGCGAACACGTTGGTGCTCTTCGGCGTAAGGGACTCAAATCGATTTTGAAAGATGAATGGACGATTCTCGATCATCATGATCAGGAAATTGGAAAAATCAAGGAAGATAGCACCGCGATGGCTATACTCCGCCGCTTCATCTCTATTATTCCTCAAAAATATAATATCGAGATGAATGATACAACGATCCCGACTTTCAAACAAAATTTTAATCCATTCGTTACAAAAATCATCGCTGACTTCTCTGAGGATCCCAAGGGAATGCTTGATCGCCGCCTAGGTTTGGCTGCTGGTATTCTTCTCTGCGCAATCGAAGGAAAACAAGATTAGCGAGTTTACTCATGTGCTAGTCACAAAAATAAATAGGGTGTTCCCGATGCCAAACGGCTTCGGGAACACCCTATTTAGATTGCACCTTTAAAACTTTTCAGGTGAATACCCGCTTACTAAAAGCGTTTATTCGCCATACAATTGCGACAAGCTCTCGGTAATGATCTTGTTTACATCCTCGATTACAACACTCAGACGGCGTTCTGCATCGAACAGACGGCGAATCCCAAGATTCATGTTAAGCACCTCGAATAATTTCTCCATTTTCTCCATTTCTTCCTGTGGAGGCATATCTCCGCTCATCATCCGTTGTTGAAGCTCCAATTGACCATTGCGGAAGTTGTCGAGCATCGCCTTGGCTTCAGGATCTGTTTCTACCAGTTTCATCGCGTTGGTGATATCCGCTACCTCAGTGCTTTCTTTAATGGCTTTCGCCAGTTCATGTGCTTTGTCGTGAATACTCATTATGATTCCTCCTAAAAGTTTTGTAAGTCACTACTTCTCGATTCGTCTTCGTACAAAACTCACTTCGAAAGCGTTGCTTAAGTTTCCAAATATTAATTCATCCCATGCTTGTTTCGCTTCTTGGGTCAGACTTATGAAATGATGCGGCAAGGTTTTTAAAGAGTAGGTCAATCACCAAGGGTCATATGTCTCCATATGATGAATGATATGTAACCCTTAGCTACCAAATTGCCGGCATCATGCTGCCTACCGGAAGGAGATCCACGATGTCCCAATTCAAGATCCCGGTCCATACGGTCCACACGGGCATCCTGCAGGAAAACGCTATAATGCTTGGCGAACGATCCATGAAAAGACTCAAAATCCCGGCTCACGGAACGCTCCAGCTGGCTTTCGGCTCTTTCCGGCAGGAGGTTACCATTATCCCGGCTCCCAAATCCGAAAGCCTGCGTGTAAGCGAAGGACTGGCGCGGCGCACCGGATGGAAACATCGGCAAACCCTCAACGCCTCTTACAGCTCCGTAAGTCGTACCTTGCGACTTGGACCGTTGATCGGTGTACTCGTCAGCCGTGACCATCCAGATAATCTCGACAGGCTGTTTGGACCCATTACCATGTTCTGTCGAGAATTAACAAATGCCTGCCACTCACAAGGCGCCTATGTATATTTCTTTACCCCGGAAGCGCTGGAAACAAGCAGCTCTTCCATCCAGGGCTGGGTATACAACGAGGGTTGGAGGAAAATGAGTCTGCCCATCGCCGATGTAATCAACAATCGGCTAACGACGCGAAAGGTGGAGAATAAACCTAGCGTACAGCATTTTTTGGCGGATGTAAAATCACGGTATGGAACGCATTTCTTCAACGAAAAATTTCTTGACAAGACAGAAGTATTTGAAGCTTTAACGCAAGACCCTTCTTTGAAGCGGTATTTACCGGAATCGCATGTTTTAAACGGTTTTGCCGTTGTAAAGAAGATGTGCAGCCAATATCCAAGCGTGTTTCTAAAGCCTGTACGAGGCAGTCTCGGCAAAGGCATTCTCCGAATCTCCAAAGATGAAGGCGGAGGATACCGTTTGTTATCTACTACCTCTATAGGTACACGCAAGCAAAGCTACCCAACATTAGCTAAACTGTATCAATCCATTGCTCCCAAGATGAAAACAACGCGCTACCAGATTCAACAAGGATTGCCCTTGATGGAGCTCGGTAAGCGTCCTGTAGATTTTCGAGCACTTGTACAGAAGAATGGTACAGGGAAATGGGGCGTTACCTCCATTGTCGCTCGCACCGCTGGTAGCAATCATTTCGTCTCCAATCTAGCAAGAGGTGGCAGTCTCAGTACTGTCCGTGAAGCCGTTAGCAAGAGCAGCCTTCCTCCAGGTACCAAGGATAGCGTACAGCTTCAGCTTCCAAGAGCAGCACTTGCCATTGCAAGAGGAGTAGAAACCTTTATCCCTGCTCATTTTGGAGAGCTCGGAATCGATCTGGCACTGGATCAATCCGGACGAATATGGCTCTTGGAGGTTAATTCCAAACCTTCCAAGAACGATAATACACCGCTAAACGATCAAAAAATCAGACCGTCCGTCAAGCAAATGATTCTGTATTGCCGCTATTTGGCCGGTTTATAAGGAGGACACAATGACTGAAACAGCTATGGGGTTCCTCGGCATTATGACGGGCCGTCGCCACGGGAATCCTCCGATTGCCGAGCCAGAATTTTGCAGTCATTTATGCCGTGCAGCTCCGCTATACAACCTTAAAGTCCTCGTGTTTCATCCGGACGGAGTAGCGGCAGACGGGTCATCTATAACCGGTTATACATGGAAAGACGGAAGCTGGCACAATACGACCTCTACACCACCAGATATCATTTATAATCGTTGTTTTTACAATAGTCCGAAAGAAAGAAAAGAAGCCTCTTCTGCACTCTCTTTCCTTCACCGCTCACTACCTTGGTCAAGAGGTTTACCTGATAAATGGGGCGTATACGAGATCTTGAAGCGCAACCGAAGAGCCGCTATTTTACTGCCGGAAACTGTTCTTTATACCGGTACACGCAAGTTAAGCAATATGCTCGCTGAAAGAGAATACGGGGTCTTCCTAAAACCCAAAGCAGGCTCTCATGGCAAACGTACATTGCATGCCATACTGCAGAACAGACGCTCTGGAGGAGGCATAAGAGTACGAGGGCGTGATGGGACAAATACACCCTTTCAATATGTATTCAGCTCGCAGGATGAAGGACTGAACTGGATTCATGAATTTATCGGCACACGCCGCTATATTATACAGCCTTATCTGCACCTAACTAATCGTAAGGGGCAACCGTTCGATGTGCGTGTATTGATGCAAAAGAATGGCCTCGGTCGCTGGGATCTTACTGGCATGGCCGTTAGGCTGGGTAATCATGGTTCACTGACTTCGAACCTGCATGGCGGTGGAACTGCGGTTCCTCCTTTGCCCTTTTTACTTGCAGAATATGGTCAGGACGGAAAAGACATCATGCAGGAGCTTGCTGCAGAAGCTGCATACTTGCCTCCTCTTCTGGAGGCCGCATGCGGTAGGCTTGGAGAACTCGGCCTAGATTTCGGTATTGATTCGAGCGGTCGGATTCATTTACTAGAAGCAAATTCCAAGCCAGGGCGCACGGTATTCCGGCTGACGGGCGACCGCCGGGCTGCTAAGCTCGCCGCCGAGAATCCACTGTCTTATGCGCGCCATCTGCTACTCACACAGCGACGGATACCATCCCTATCTACGGACAGCTCCGTTATAAACGGGAGAATGATAACAATGGTTCCTAAGGAGGATTCATAAATGAGTCTCACTTTTTGCAATGTGCATTTTACTAAGCAGCCCCAAAGAGTTGTATATGTATCAGGTGCACTGATGAAAAGCTTGAAATTAACCGGGAAGAAGAACATTCGCCTTAGACTCGGTAAAGATGCCATCCCGACCATGATCAAGCCCATCAAGCGCGCCGGAAATCATCTATTCCTCGCCACTGGTGTAAAGAGTGCTATCAAGGTTCCGAAATCTGGTGGTATCTATTTACGCAATCTGCAAAACGACGAGGTACAGCTGGGACCTTTAGTCGGTGTATTGACCGATGGGCCAGCATCTTCAAATCAACCCTTCGGTTCTCGCACTGGCTTTATAAAGCAATTACTGCGGGAAGGCAGTAACAAATGTTATATATTTGCCTTTATGCCGCGTGATATCAACTGGCAACAGGAGCAGGTCTATGGTTATTTCTTAACCGCAGGCGGCAAATTCGAACGTAAAATGGTTCCTCTGCCTGATGTCGTCTACAATCGGCTACCCAGTCGGAGAGCGGAGACTTCACCTTATATCAACCAGCTTCGCGAACGCTTTATGCGCAAGAAAATCCCTTACTTCAACTGGAGCTTTTTCAATAAGTCCGATATTTATCGGTTGCTAGAGAATGACGGAGCAGCAAACCGTTACGTACCTGAGACACACAGCAATCCCTCCTCCGAAAAAATGAGAGAAATGCTGGATCACCACCATTTTGTATATTACAAACCTTCCGCAGGCAGCCTGGGTCACGGGATTTACCGACTTACCTATCTGCCGAAAAAAGGATATTTTGCCCGCTACCGCAAGGGTGGAAAAAACGTACTTCTGCGCTTCACTACCTTTGAAAGCCTCATGCGTATGCTTCGGTCACGACACGGTCAAGGCCTGCAAAATTATATCGTCCAACAAGGAATACGTTTGATTGAAATTGATGGCTGCCCCATTGATTTCCGATTCCATATGCATAAAAACGGCAGTAATCAATGGATTGTAGTTGGTATTGGTGCGAAGAAAGCCGGCCGAGGCAGTGTCACCACTCACCTCAAAAATGGGGGGGCATTGCTTACACCTGGGCAGGCGCTCGGGCGTGTATTCGGCAGCCGAGCAGATGAAGTATTACAGCGTGCGAAGAGTACAGCCATTAAGCTGGCAGAATCCTTAGAAATCCAGCATCGTCATTTGCTCGGTGAAATTGGCTTTGATCTCGGCATTGATCAGGATGAAGACATCTGGATGTTCGAGGCCAACGCCAAACCAGGACGTTCCATCTTCCGTCATCCTTCCCTGCGCGCTGAGGGCAAAGCTTCCATCGAGCACATTCTGGAGCATTGTCTATACCTCAGCAAATTCCGCAGGAGGGATGAGATGTGAACACCCATATTCCGGATGAAACAAAACCCGTTATTGCCATACTGACAACCAGCGATAAAGTAAGGCATTTTAATGGCAACCGTAATAATTTCCGGGACATCATTCGCACAGGCAAGGAACTGGGATTTCTTGTCTACGTCGTCACTGTCCGTGACTTGAAGCTGGAGGAACGGATGGTGAACGGTTATGTCCCATCATCAAGCGGAAGAATATGGTACAGCATTCCTGTACCTCTTCCACAAATCATCTATAATCGAATTCCTACCCGTGAGGATGAGGAAAAACCTGCTGTCGTACGCAAAATAGCTCAATGCCTGGAACATCCAGGCATTAAGCTATATAATCCATATTTTTTCAATAAATGGAGTCTATTTGAATGGCTGAAGGGCTCGCATGCCACCTCAAAACATGTTCCAAAAACCAGACGTTTACGCAGTGCAAACACGCTTATTGCCATGCTAAATAATCATACCAGTCTCTACCTAAAACCTGAGAATGGCAAAGCAGGTAAAGGAATTATGCGTTTAAAATACCGTGCAGATACCACCTTACCCTATCGTCTGCAAATTCAAAGCGGCAAAAAAAATGTGACTTACAAAGCTGCCTCAGTAGAACGCCTCTGGGCACGGATAGGAAAAGAAAAGGGAAGCTCACGCTATATCGTACAGCAAGCTATTGAACTAGCAACTCACCGAGGACGACCATTTGATCTACGTGTACTTCTGCAGAAAAACGGCAGAGGCGGCTGGGCAATGACCGGCATAGGTGCACGTCTAGCTGGTGCCCGCAGCATCACTACGCATGTACCTCGTGGCGGAAGTATCGAGGAGCCCTCCACCATGCTGGAAAGCACATTTGGAACCGAAAGAGCAGCCTCTATCTTAAAAAGTGTACCTACAACTGCTCTGTTAATTGCCAGACAAATTGAAAGAGCCTCTGATTCTATGCTTGGGGAGATGTCGATGGATCTCGGTGTCGATGAGAACGGTGGACTCTGGTTCTTTGAGGCAAACTCCCGGCCGATGAAATTTGATGAGCCTGCGATTCGCAAGCTTTCTTTGGAGCGAATCTTTCAATATGGCCAGCACTTAGCACGCCATATCAAGTAGAATTCATTAAAGGATGTGACACAGCATGCAGATATCCTCTATCTACGACACTGATGCTAAAAAGTGGAAATCGCGGCTAACCGGACTGCTTGAGTTTATAAGAGAGCATGGGGAGCGTCGGATTACAAACCAGGCTTGCAAGGTAATGGCCCGATTAACTCCAGAACAGTTGTCAGAGCCGGGTGTCTCGCTGCTTGTCGCCACCGTACGCGGTCAGAATGGGCGCCAGCTAGCAGGAGTAAGCTTCGTATCCGGTTTCGGTGAAGAGGCTTGTCTCGTTGCCGTACATCCCTTATACCGAAATAGGCATACCGGCACCGCCCTTATGGCCGCCCAGTTAAAGCGTTTAGGCCGTCTGGAATGCAGTGTTGCCAGCGATAATACAGCCAGTCTGAAAATGTGTTTCAATGTTGGTCTTGCCGCAGTGGCGCTTACTAGTGGCCCTACTGGCAAGCCAACTTTATTGATCCGGTCACCACAGAATACCGTCAGTACTACAAACTCTCCACAAGAAGGTGAACTCCTGTGCCAGAGCCCGTCTTAGGCATTCTTACTTTGTATATAAATGAAGCCAAGCAGCTTGAAGAAAAGGCCGTGTACCGGAGAATGATCATTGAGGGCAATCGAATGGGCTTGGATGTTTTTGTGTTTACCCCCATGGATGTCCATCCCAGCAAAGAGCAGATCCATGCCCTTGTCTTTGATCCAAAGAGCGGGAAATGGTCACGCAAATGGCGTTCCTTCCCGAACATGATTTATGACCGTTGCCGTATCCAGCGCAGCACGCGCTTTCAACAGTTGCTTCGTTTCCGTGAACGCTATAAACATCTGCTGTTTCTGAATCGTCCACTGCGCAACAAATGGACCATTCACCAAACGTTCTCACAAAAGAGTCGCTTCCGGCAGCATATGCCAGAAACATTACTATATAACTCCTCTGCGGATCTGCACCGAATGTTAAAGCAGAGCCCGGTCCTCTATATCAAGCCTGCAAACGGCACAGGTGGACGCGGTATCCTTAGAATTGAGCGGGTAAAGAACAGTAAAGGGGTATTTGATATTCAGGGCCGCCGCCAAGATCGCCGGATTATTCCACCCCGAAAGGTCTCTGCCTCCCGATTGGATTCCATCGTTCGACAATGGTGTATTGGTGGACGTTTCCTCGTCCAACAGGGGATTCCACTACGTTTGCCTGGCGGACGTTTCCATGATTACCGCATGCTCGTTCAAAAGAATGGGCAAGGCGTCTGGGAACTGACAGGTATGGCAGCAAGGGTCGGTGCGGCGCGAAGCGTAACCTCCAATCTTCATGGCGGTGGGCACGCCGTTCGAGCTGAAACGCTCCTGAAGGAATGGCTGGGTAGTCAAGATAAAACCGATAAGGTTATGAAAACTGCCGAAAGGTTAGGTCTTGATGCCGCTGCCTTCCTGGAAGAAAGTTTCGGAGCCTTATGTGAACTTGCACTGGATCTTGCCATTGATCGAGAAGGAAAAATCTATGTGCTGGAGGTTAATCCAAAGCCTGCACGTGAAGTGTTTGCCCGATCAGGGGACGGCAACACCTATCGCAAAGCACTAGTGCGACCTTTAGAATATGCGTTATGGCTATATAATAACAAAGGTGCCCCAACCACAGCTAAGACTACTGAGGAATAAATTGATACTCAACAACAAAAGCAGCGGCTTCCCAACTTGGGCAACCGCTGCTTTTGTTAAAAATAACTATTTAAAAATTCACTGCTACAATTAAGGATTTATGATTCCCGACTGAATCAGAAGTCTTCTTACTGCAGCGGCTGCTTCAGCGCGAGTAATATTCTCGTTAGGCGCCAGCCGCTCATTTCTACCTACAATGATGCCGGCAGAAAGATTCATTTTCACGTCTTTTTCTGCCCATTTGGCAATCGATTTCGAATCCGTAAAAGACTGAAGCAGCTCTAAATACTGCTCTTCACTGCGGGTAGATACTAGCTTGGTAATTTTCATCGCTCTACTGACGATGGTCATCGCTTCTTGTCGCGTGATGCTGTTATTCGGTCTGAATGTATCGTCAGGATAACCAGCAATTAGACCATTCTCTATCGCAACTTCCATTTCCCGTTCATACCAGACATGTGCCGGGACATCACTGAAGGATACAGACCGCTCATCATAATTGACAATTCCCAAAGCTCTGACCATCATAGCCGTGAATTCCGCTCTGGTGATTGCGCGCTGCGGCTCATAGACCGTATCGCTCGTGCCATTCGCAACGAGCCTGGAGCCCATAACATTAACATCCTGTTTGCTCCAATGCCGCTCAACATCCTGGAACTCTTCCGGATTCCAGATTAATCCGAAGACTCCGCTCTCGAGGCTGTTAATGCGCGCATAGTAACGTCCATTCTCTATATTCACATAAGTTGGCTGATGATAAATCTCACCATCCTTGTAGAGAACACCTGTTGTAATCTTCATTCCTTCCGGTACCGGCAACGTATATTCTCCCCAACCTTGACTTGAAACGGATCGGGTCTGATTTTTATACGATGCTTCGATATAGAACTTGACAGGTTGACCTACAGGCTGTACCTGCTCCCTCTTGGCTGCCAGTTTGAATCCTTCAATGCAACTCTGATCGGCTGTGGTTAATCCTACACGAATCACAATGTCTTTTGGATTCATATGTTCTTGTCCAAATAGCTTCTGGATTTTATCCAGACTTACATTACCAGAATTCAGCTTGATAGTACCTAAGTCGGTTTCAACCTTAATCACTCCATCCTGATCTTGCAGCTCCTTCAACTTCTCGCCAGTCAGTTCAGTACTTCTGGTGTCTGCTGGTACCGGTACAGGAGCAGTGCTGACAACAATCGGGTTGCCGGAGTGCTGAGAGTCGTCCGATTTCTTATCTGCGATTTGAATCATTTGGAAAATACTGAATTTATCAATCTGGAACTCTGCAAATTCCGGTTCACCTTTAGCGGTGTATCCAATCCGGAGAGGAGAATACACTACAATGTCTCCGTCACTATGCTCAACATAGATTCTCAGACTATCCAGGAAGGCATCTCTGGCAACGGAGCTCTGAACAGGAATCTTGTCAGTCAGCTCAGACAGCGGAATCCGGATATACGTATTGATCCCACTGTAGTTAGTCTCAATCCCCCGCGGTATTCCCTGAACTTTAACGGTCTGGTTATTGGCTAGTAAAAGCTTCGTAGTACCAATATTAACGGCGTTCGTCTGGAAGGTCTGCTGTTCCTTTAAATTCCGTACCGGTACAATTCTGAAATACAAGTCTGTACCGGCAGCTTCAAGCTGCTTGATACTTGCTTCATCCAAATGAATGGATGCCAAACTGGTGACGATATCCAATGCAATGTTGCGCCCTGCAAGGGTCAATATGGCCGATGCCGGAATTTCTATGGCAATCTCATCCGCATGTTCAGAAGGATCGTCCACGTGACTTATGGTCAGGCTTCGATTCACCAGATCTGGATCATTTGGATTCACAGCTTCCACCAAATTAAACATTTGATTGTCGTCCACAATGATTGTATCGATCTTAGTCCCATCCGACATATTGGTTCTTAGAATGTTGATACCTTGCTGCAACGGCTTGCCATCGTTATTAATAGACAACTCTGCCTGTCTGGAGGTCACTTGACGGATAGCTCCGTCCTTCGCCACTCCCAGCGCCTTGACAATCAGCAGATATTTTTTGGTCGCAGTTTTGCCTTTTCGGCTAAAGGTTGCTGTCAGAATGACGTTGGTCTCTTCATTTTTCCGGTTAACCTTGCCTTTAGCTTGATCAACGTTCTGATCAATTCCGATTACTGCCGGGTGATTAGAGGCCCATATAATATCAGTGCTATACTTTCCAGTCTGCAGCAGCACGAAGCCTTCAGTTACACTTTCCCAAATGTCACCTTCCGCAAAGACTGCGGCATCGTCTATCTTCAAACTTCTTGCTGCCTCGTCCACTGCTTCTTGATCACTCAGCTTTTTGACGATGACCGTAAACGTCTTGACTCTAAATTCGCCCGGCTTGTCCGGATCTGCAAGCCGCACGGTAAGCACTATCTTTACATCCTCTTCTTCCGGACCTGGTCTGCTGACCCGGCCAGTGTTCGAGATGATGTCAGGATTACTAGATGTCCAAGACAGTAAGGAACCCGTATCTCCTTTAGTCGTCAAAAATATATTTTTCTTTACAGAAGTCTCGGAATCTCCTGGTGCGTATACAATATTCGCATTAAGTTCATCCTTGGGAAGATCAACCAGACTTGTTCCCTTAACCGTGATGTAGAAGTCCTTTTCATGAAAGAAGCCATCCTTCGTTACCCGGGCGGTCAATCTAACAATCGTATCTTTCAATGGTCGCTGGATTTCTCCTGTGTTACTGACAATATCGCTTCTATGGCTGGTCCATACTACTTTGGAATCATAGAAGCCATTCGAGATCAGCTGGATATTTTGCGTTACGCTGTTTACCGAATCCGGATTGGTATAGCCAATTCTCAACATACCGATTTCTTCTGCCAATTGTTCATTAATATCTGCAATCTTTGCCTTAACATAAAGGACAAACTCTTTCTTAAAGGTCACTTCACCCTTGCTTACCACTGCAGTCAGGGTTACCTTCTGGTCCCCTTCCAGATAACCAGGACGCGTCACCTTACCGTCTATGCCGATGACTTCCTTATTCGATGTACTCCAGGTAATGCCGCTACCGTTGCTGCCTTTTGTCAGCAGTTTCAGCAGCGTCTTCACATCCTCCTGGCGCTCATTTTCGGCCCGGATCATCTTCCAGGTCAACCGATCTAAATCTTCAGCAACCGACTGTTCATCGGTTCCCGCTTCTTTTTTGACAATAAGAATAAAGGTCTTCGTCTGGACAGAAGAACCGTTCTTGAATTCCGCTGTTAATGTAACCTCTTGATCCCCTTTCTCGAATGAGGGTCTAGTAACAGTACCGTCAGGCGAGATGACCGCTTCATTCGTAGATTTCCAGATAATCTTACTTCCGTAAGTCCCCTTCTCAGTAAGATATACATCCGAGGTGACAGACTCTTGCTGGATATTCTCTTCCCGGATCGTGTCCCAGGTAAGATCAGTCATATCCCTAACAATTAGAGAAGTTGCATCCGGCACCTGCAAATCGAAATTATTTGAGGTGAGTGATGCTGCAGCGTCAATGACAATTGCAGGATCAACTGTGACCGAAGCAAATGCGGAAGCATCGGATTTCTTCGTTGCCTGCCCCGTAAAGTGGACTTCGAGTATAGTGTCACTGATGCGCACCACAGTGAAGTCCAGTCCCTCCGGTAGGTTATTGATCGTTACACCAGTGTTAACCTCTTCGGTAAATCTGCCGTTCTTCAGGGTTACCCTCAAGGTCTCCTCGACCGAGCCGTCGCCCGCATCATGGAGAACATCTGGAGAAGCCGAAATGGACGGCGGCGGAGAACGGAATAGGACCGAGAAGGTAGTTGACGGGATTCCCGCGACCGTCACCTCCGCATTATTTATGCTATCCGTGATTTCGTGGCTGTTTGCATGTCCGGCAATAGATAAGGTTATTTGGGTAGGATTGTCAATCGTAATATCGCCTATTTCCAACCCATCCGGCCAATTCACCGCGTATACTGAATCTGTAACGGATGCATCAAAGATTCCGTTCTTGAGCTCCAGAACCAGTACATCGGCAATACTGCCATCATTAAGATCGGATTCATAAACAGGTGAGTGAACGACCAGAAAAGGCTCCTTGTCCTTAAAATCAATCTTAAACGTATTAGTGCTTAGAGATGTCGGACTTCCGACAAGCTTATCAGCCGCTACCGTTACGTAGGCATTGTATACGTCCTCCGTCTCCATTGCGATGCCGTCAAAGCCGATTTGAAGCTCCTTATCAGAGATTCTCTTCAATGTCGCGCTTAGCCCGTCAGGAAGATTTCGAATCTCGATATCATTTGAACCAATATCCGAAGCAAATTTGCCGCCGGTAACGGACAACAGCAATGTCTCGGAAATCTGCCCACTTCCGTATACCGCCTCCGAGACAATGCCTTTATCCAACCTCAGCATAGCTGGATCAATAAAGGTAAGACTGAAGGTCTTGGTTGTTAAATCAGCGGAAGTCCCGATCAGATTCTCTTTGCCGACTGTCACAGACAAGTTATCTACACTAAATTCCTTACTGTGGTTTACCGCTGCACCGGTCAGCTTGAAGTTGAGCTCGTTCTCACTCAACCTGGTCACCTCAAAGCCCAGTCCGGCGGGCAGGTTGTTGATCCGAATATGGTTCACGTCAATCGGATCGGTAAGGGTAGCTCCAAGGATGTTGACCTTCTGGTTGCCCTTCACCGTACCATCATTGGCCTCCGTCTCAGTCAGAGGGCCGCTGCCCTCATCCAGCTCGATTTCCGCGAGAACCTCTTTGAAGTCCCGCTCGTCTAGACTGGTGTAGTAGGTGAAGCTCTTGCTCTCACTTGGAGCCAGAGCGCCCGAATCCCAGGTCATCGTGATACCCGTATCAGCCACCACTTCCTGATTTTTAGGCTTCGGACTGTCATACGCCTCAAAGGCATAAGGATCTACATTGGTAAATCCGAATACGGATGCCTTGGCCTGCGGATTGCTTGAGTAAAAGAAGATAGGTGCTCTCGAACTAAATGCTTTAAAGAGCGGGTCTGCGTCCGAATTGGTCTTCGCTTCAACGACAGCAACGCCATCCTCCTCTACGGTATGAGTTACCCTATTAGCCGTTGCATATGATCCGCCCTGGTCTACCGTATTATCCGGATCCATTGAACGCATATACCGAGCTCCATCCCAGGTCTGGTCGGAGAGATTCTTAATGGTAACGTCATTACGGTAGAACTTGTAATCTTCTTTAAAGCTTATAACCTGCTTAATTTCCATTGTTCCGTCCCATGTAGAGACGATAGTCGCACTCAGGAGCCCTTTATCCTCCTGCGAGGTATTCAATACCGTAGTCGGCATTTGCTTGGTGTTCATCACAGCTGAATTGGATTTCGCATATGTATTTCCACCCACCTTATAGCCTACCGCGAACCGTTCCTCGGGAGTCCCAGGCAAATAATAATCCACGGGCAGATCCAAGCCAGTGCCATACCCGTCATGATCCGCACTCATGCCAAGATTATTTCTACTGCTTGTTCCGCGGAAGTTCGCGGGTTTATTGCCCTCAGTGCCGAAATCGCCCCAGTTGCTGATTCCAAGCTCTATATATTTCCCTCCAAGGAATAGCTCAGACCCGCCTAATCCGCCATATTCGGCCCTTGCCCCCGCTGAACCTGCAGCCGCGTTTACTGTTGCAGGTGCAACAGGAAGCATGGACAATACCAAAGACAACACCAACATTATCGAAAACAGCTTATACCTCTTCATTGTTCACTCTCCATTCCTCATAGTCGTTTTACTGCCTTCACTTTTCCGGTTGATGAAAAATGATGGCAGGAGGCAGCGAATGTTTACAGCCTGCCGACCCCAATGGGGGAACTTGCTAACAGGCAGGATGTCCAATTCGCGCCAATCTTTCAGTTTGAGCACCTGCACTCCTCCTTTTAGAGAATGATGTAGTTTCATAAAACCAAATCAATCTCACAAAAAACTCACAAAAACTCGATTGGTGTCGAGATATTTTCCAGCAGCACAAAAAAAAGCAGAGCGAACGATGACTCGTTGGCGCTCTGCCTGCATAGGTTATGAAAATTGCCGAAAGGTTAGGTCTGGATGCCGCTGCTTTCCTGGAAGATTCTGATGTTCTGAGGAACTTATATTAGAAAAACTCGTTGTATTGAAGATTTTGATTAGCTCAGCCAAGGCGTTAGAAAAAAGAAGAGCATAGTGGTACCCACACAAATATGGAGCAAGAGCTGTAAGTCCTTTTCTAATAGATGTTTTATAAACAAAAGATAGCTCACGATACACAATAAAAAAACAGCAATATAAAAAAATAAGGAATCATAATGAGTAACTATAAATAAGTCTCCGCCACCAATAGAAAAGACTATACCTATTACTAAAAACCACATGCCCACTCCAAGTGCAGCGCTTAAAGCAATAAAAAGGAAGCTCATTATCATTTTTCATACTCCTTTAACATGCTTCTCGATTCCTTATCATCACATAGGAATAACCCTTTTCCATGATCTATCGGATCATCCCCTTTGTTTATGTATATCTTTTTAGCTTTGAGCTATTCCTGCATCTGCATTTAGAACCTTAACATTAAAAAGGCAACCCTCTGCCTAGATGAGGTTTGCCTTTTATTCGTTTACCAAATATAAATCGCGATATTCCTATTCGCTAACCGATGCGTTGTCGTACAAGTCTATCAACTCATCAAAGGAAGTGATAATTACATCGGAGCCCTTCAGCTCATCCTGACGGCCAAAACCTGCATACGCACAGCCGATGACGGTTTGAGCATTTCCCTTACCTGCCTCCACATCGGACGAGCGATCGCCTACCATCCAGGCACTCTTGATTCCATGATTGTCCAGCAAAATGCGTAGCAATTCTGTCTTCGTCGCAGTGCCTTGACCACCGGCACTATACAATCCTTCAAATAACTCTTTAAGCTCATGCACCACAACTATACTGTGAATGTATTCCTCCAGCCCATTACTAGCCACAAACAACCGTACTCCACGCTCTTTTAGGGCAGTCAGTGTTTCGACCACCTGAGGATACAGTAACGTCCCACCTGCTTCAAGTCCTTCGACCTCAAGCTGCAATAGCAGCTCATCTGCACGGCGGTGCACCGCCTCATCGGCATCAGGCATAACCTTCTTCCAAATATCTGCCAGCAGCATCCCTAAGCCGCTTAGAATAAGCTCTTCAGGCGGTGTTGGTCCTGAGTATAATCCCTCTTCCCGCAAAATATCGAACATTTTATGATATGCAGGTAATAAAAGACTTTCAGTCTGGAACAGTGTTCCATCCATATCAAAAACAATCGCTTCCGGCTTGTTCAACTCCGAGTGAACCGCGTTCAGTTCTGTTCCTTGTACCTCTTTACTCATCTGTTGTTCCTCCCCTTTCTCTTTTGCTTCAGGTAAGCACATTCATCTGCACGAAATTTCCAGTACAAGCCCTATGATATATGATATCACTTCGGAATGTCCATGCTCTCCACTTTTCTTGTTGCAGTTTATATTTCAACATGTTATATTACAATCTGTAATATAACATGTTGAAATATAAAGGAGAGATAACCATGTCACGTCCATTAATCATGCGCTTCCTCAAGCAGCCCGCTACCATCGTCGGGATTATAACCGCACTGTTGTTCCAAGTCTTTTTCAGCTTAATCTGGATTACAGGGTATGACCATGTAACTGATCGGGTAGATCGGTTGCCCATTGCTATTGTGAATGAGGATGGTGCGAATGCTCAGCCTGTAGTCGATGGCATTACCCAGTCCCTTCAGTTCGTAACCAGACAGGACCTTCCACTACAAACTGCCAAGGAAGCCCTTGAGCATAGAGAAATCCGCATGATTATCAATATTCCACAAGGGTTCACCGGAGCGATTAGTAATCCATCCGGAAAGACTGAACTCCGTTACCTCATAAATGAATCTAATCCGCAAATGGTTAGCAATGTTATGCAGACTGTAGCCCTTAAAGTCACGGCTGCCATGAACACTCAAAGCAGTAATACAGCACTAAACCAAACCCTCGAAGCTATGAAGCTGCCGCAAGCACAAGCAGAGATCATCAAAAGTGCGGCAAGCAGCCGAATCTCCGCAAACGTTGAAGTCATCCATCCCACAACTAATTTTGCACAAACTATGGTTCCGTTAATGATTGTTACTGCCTCCTTTACCGGAGCTATGCTACTCGCCATGAATCTGCAAAAAGCTTCTTCCAACTTATCGGGTCAATTTGGTAAATGGGATCGCTTTGGAGCCCGGTTTGCCATTATGGGTGCAACGGCTGTACTAATCTCTCTAGTGGGGACTATCATGGTTAACTCACTCGGGATCCACTCCAGCCATGGCTTTCTGCTCATGTGGCTGTTCGAATTCATTGTGATTCTCTCCTGCATGATGCTTGCACAGTTCAGTCTGCTGCTACTCGGCGACGCTGGTGCCTGGCTAAATATCGCACTTCTTTCCATACAAATGTTGGCTTCCGGAGCAACAATTCCTCGTGATGTGCTTTCTCCTTTTTATAGCTGGATCGGTCCCTTCTCACCTGCTTACTACGCGGTAAATGGCATGCTCGACCTAGTTATCGGAGGCAATGGTGTATGGAAAGATATGTTCTATCTACTCTGCATTGGTGCAGCAATAGCTGGATTAAGCATTATCCTAACCTTCATTCGCAAGGAAACTCAGTTATCACAAGAACAAGAGCCCGTACCAGCAAATGCGTAATTATTTAGTTTTCCTCCTTGGTTATGCCTTTTCAAATTGAGAGCGAAATGCAGTTGTGATATGGTAGGAGGTGAAAGAGAGGAGCGACAATGATTCATGAATATACAAGATGTCATTCTAGGGATATTAAGTGAAAAACCTCATTCGGGTTATGAGATAAAACGGCATTTCGAGGAATACTTTTCTTTTTTCTTTGATGCCAGCTACGGCACCATCTACCCAACCCTGAGCAAGATGGAGAAGCTGGACCTAATCACCAAAGAATCCATACGGCAGGAAGGCAAACCTGACAAAAATGTATTTACTATTACCCGTGCCGGCTTGGATCAGTTCCATGCTTACTTGCAAACACCGGCTGAAAAGGAAGTTCTGCGTTCAGACTTTTTTATGCATCTGTATTTCGGAGATAAGACCGATAAAGAGAACATAGATAATCTACTTCGGCAAGCATTGATAGAAAAGCAGGCAATGTACGACGATCTTGATCAGAAATTAAAGCAACTAGATTGCAAACTGTCCCCTTACCAAAAGCTGTGTATGGAATTGGGCCTTGTGCAATATGAAGCCTTTATCAAAAAAATTCAAAGTGTGCTGGAGTCTGAATAAGGATCGTGTGAGCAGTAGATTTCCTATTATTCTAGGGGATTTACTGCTTTTTTTGTTGTGCTATCATAAAAAAGAACCGGCAGCATGCACAAATTGTGCTTGCTGTACCGGTTCTTTTTTAGCAAAAATGTGTAATCTATCGACTACACTCTGTCAAAGCTAGAAATCAGCTCATCGAGAACATCTTTGCTTACCATTTTACCTTTGAAATTGATGAGGTTCTCTGCGCTTCCGGAGAAGATACAAGTTGGCTCGTATTTTCTAAGAATAATTTTCTCTCCATCTACAAAAATCTCGAGCGGGTCTTTTATGTCAATTCCCATCGTTCTACGTAGTTCAATAGGAATTACGATACGTCCCAATTCATCTACTTTTCTTACTATGCCTGTCGCTTTCATCATCGTACATCCTCCCTTGAATTCACATTAATAATCATTTTTGCTAAAAGCTATGTAGGCTTCTAAGTGATAGTAATGATTACGCTATACTCTAATATTAAAGTGCTATTCATTCCCTGTCAATTTTATTTCTACAAAATATGATATTTATCGACAATTATTCGACAAAAATATGTACACTTTCGACAAAATGCTGTAAAGCGATCCAAATTATTTGTCTTGAAATTAATAAATATCCAACATTGCGATTACAAATCAGCTTGAAGAGTATCCCAATTGATACCCTCATTTACCCAATACATCAAGTCTGGAAACACTCCGACGTATATCAGAGCATAAAAACGTTTAGTAGAGTTAATACAGACTATTTATGCTTTATGCATCTACTTTTTTCGACAATCCAGCTTTCTACTATGTACTGATTTAATATAAGTATTACATATTATTAATAGAAAGATCAAATATTGGATAAATTTAGTGCAATTAATTGAATTTAATTATAAAAAAAACCGACCAGTGATCTCTGGTCGATCTATTCTATCGTTATAATGGCTTCTCCGTAACCCTGCCATTCGCATCAATAATTGCATTATAAGATAGGCTATTCATTAGCTTGATCGTCTTCTTATTATAAGAATCGTCCATGAAGTTCGGCTGTCCACCAATAATTTTGACTGGCGTAATCTTACTAGTCACCTTGGCCTCATTAATCTCAAAATTCACCAGCATCGAGTGAAGCGTCTTTTCTCCACCACGTGTTGAACGATTAAACACAAAGTTTCCAAGTGAATAATAGATCGGTTTATTTTTGTAGTATTCGATGCCCATCAGGCAATGGCTGTGTGCGCCGAGTATGATATCTGCACCACTATCAATCATCTGTTTGGCTAGCGTGCGGGCGTATTGTTCAGGATAATCCTTAAACTCTTCATTCCAGTGAATGTACACAATCGTGTAATCATTCTCCTTAGACATCTTCTGAATAGCCGTAAGCATAGGCTGCGAGGTGTACGCTGAGGCAGCTCCCGGTTTATTGTTGCCGGCATACCAAGAAGGGCCTGAAAGCACTCGACTTACACCTAAGATAGCGATCTTCTTCCCCTTTACCGTCCTTGTATACGGTTTGAAAGCTTCCTCTACATTTTTACCAGCTCCTGTATGGCCAATCTTGTTTCGATCCAGATGCACCAATGTATCGAGCATAGCGTCTGCTCCGAAATCTAAAATGTGATTATTAGCCAATGAAACGCCGTCAATTCCAGCATAGGTTAAGCCACTAAGCACTGCTGGTTTAGACCTAAAGGCAAAGGTTTTCTCTGCTGCCTTCCCTCGAATAGACACTGGCGTTTCCAGATTCGCGAAGGCGATATCTGCCTTTTGCAAGGTAGGTGCGACTTTCACAAACGGAAAGTTCACTCCGTATTTCGCGATCTGATCACCCACAAAACCGTCCAAGAGAATATCACCAGCAAAAGCAAGTCTGATAGGTTCTGAAGATGGCGAAGCTGCACTAGATGCAATCGTCGAAGGGAGAATCAGTGATAATAGAAGTGTAGTAAGTAGCATGCTGCGAAGTACATTCGACCCTAATCTCAAAAAATACAGCCTCCTATCCTCATTATGGAATCTATATTAGCTATTATTCTAGCTTACTAGAAATAGATTACTAATTTAAGGGTAAGAAGACCTGTTATGCCTTTGATTTTTTCAAAACAGCCCGGAAGCATTGTAACCCACCCCACAAATCTGTGGACACAGCATCTGCAGGCAACTCAAAATCCGTCTCCCCCCAATATTGAAATCCAGCCTGCAGCAGCAAATCATTCATAAGATTTAAGTTTACCGTTGGGTAATCAAACGTTAGCACGAGCAGCCCCTCTTCATTCAACGTTCGGTGAAATTCCCGTAAAGTGCCGACCGTATCCTCTAAGGTCAAATGCTCCAGCACTGATATGCAAAAAATAGTGTCAAAGCTCTCATCCTCATATGGAAGAGCCGCAAGATTGGCCTGAGCAAGATGCAAGTTGTTCGTTCTTCTAGCTATAACCTGCTTTGCCGCTTTTTCCCCGATCTCATCTGTAATCGCATCTAGGATGTCCTCCCGGTAAATAACCCTGCTGTCCATATCGCAAGCATAAACCTCTGCACATACCCCAGCTAAATAAAATTTCAAGGGATGAGGAATTCCACAAGCAGCATCCAGCACCACACCATGTGGAGAAATAAAGTTAATACACCACTCATATTCAAAGGGACGGCTCCACCAGGATTCTGGCAAATCATAAATTAACTTCTCACGGCTTGCATCTGAGTTTACAAAAAAACGCGAGACAAAGGGATGTGTTGGCATGGCCAGGACTCCTTTTTAACGGAATTTAAGGTAGTGAGAGTATATTCATGATTTGCTGATTCATTCCATAACCTTACATTGAGCTAGACAAACCCAAAAAAAACGGCTGCTCCCATAGGAACAGACCGTCTTTAAATATTAACCGTACAAATCTTATGAGTAAAAGGATAGAGGCTTGGCCTCAACTCCATGTTTCTCGATCAAATGATCTAGTAAAGCAGACCATTCCGCATCGACTGTGCATTGATCAGGATGAGCCTCGAACCAAGCAACCGACTGCTTTATCCCTTCAGAGAAAGGAACGGCAGCCTGGAAGTCAGGCACGAGACGTTTGATTTTACGATTGTCAAAAACACTGCTGACCGCTTGATCGCCGATCAAGCCATCTGCTGTCCCTGGAGGGGAGAAGGCTGTGATAAAGTCTGTAGAGATATGAACCACTTTCGGCTCCACACCTGCTGCTTGCCCAATGGCCGCATAGATCTGATTCCAGTTCAACACCTCATCGGAAGTAATATGAATGGCCTCCCCAATCGCGTCCGGATGCCCAAGCAATCCGACGAACCCTTTGGCAAAATCTGAGTTATGCGTCAGTGTCCACAAAGATGTTCCATCTCCATGGATGACTAAGGGCAAGCCACGACGGATACGATCAATCAAGGACCAAGGATGCTGTCCGCTCGTGAGTGCCGCAGGGATGGCTGTATTTCCGTAAGTATGGGAAGGACGAACAATCGTAACCGGGAATCCGCTGTTGTTGTGTGCTTCCATCAATAGCTGCTCACAAGCAATTTTATTTCTCGAGTATTCCCAATAAGGATTCTCCAGAGGTGTCTCTTCTGTGATTATATAATTACGCTGTGGCTTCTGATAAGCCGAGGCCGAGCTGATAAAAATGTACTGCTTCGTTTTACCTGTAAACAGATCAATATCTGTCTGCACATGTTCCGGTGTAAAAGCAATCCAGTCTACCACTACGTCAAATTCATAATCTCGCAATACTTCGGCAGCCTCCGCCGGATTACGAATGTCACCTTGAATCACCTTCGCCCCATCCGGAACGAATTCGCCTCTTTGTCCTCTGTTGAACAAATACAGCTCTATTCCTTGTTCTACCGCGTGCGGGGATACAGCCTGGCTAATCAGTCCCGTACCTCCGATAAATAATACCTTCATTTCACACGCTCCTTATAGAGGATTTTCAAAAACCGTACTTTTTGAACTCTCATTTATAGTAAAAGTAAACCTAGCTCGTCATTTATTCATTAACGTAATCTCGCCATAAGTGCTTGGGCTGCCAATTCAGCAGCTTCTTCGCCTTCGCATTGCTGAGTAACGACTCATGGCCTTCCAGCGGCTGGCGGAAATCCGTCACCTCTGGATAACGTGCGGCCATTAACTCTCTGCTAGGAACAGCCATACTGGTCTCATCTGCGCATATATTAAGAGCAACTGCGCCCAATCCGTCCGTTTCAATCGCCAATTGGCAAGCTGTCGCTACATCCCGTGTATCAATATAACTCCACAGAATCCGATCACGCTGCGCGGGATCATGAATGAAGGAAGGGAAACGTTCATACGTCGATGGGTCAATGACATTTCCGATTCTTAGGGAAACGACTTGTATACCCGTTCTGCGCTGGAACATCTCTGCTGTCTTTTCATTCACAACTTTAGATAAACCGTAACTGTCCTCAGGTAATTGTGGATGCTCCTCATCCATAGGCACGTACTGCGGACCCAATGGGTTAACCGCAAAACAGATGCCATAAGAGGATTCACTGGAAGCAATAACTGCTTTGCGAATGCCTAGTCCAGCAGCAGCCTCCAGAATGTTATAGGTGGATACTACATTATTTTGAAAGGTGACTTCACTCGTCTTTATATTTGCGGCCGGGATCGCAGCCAGATGCACAACTGCATCAGCGCCTGCAAGTACGCCGTACACTTCACCTAAATTATTCAAATCAGCAATGATCGTTTGGCACAAGGAATCTGGAGATTTTTGCGTATCCACATTCACAACCTCATACCCTTGCTCAACAAAATGCCGGACCACCCATCTGCCGAGCATCCCGCTTCCGCCAGTAACAACTACTTTCGCCATGATCATATCTCCTTTTTTATGAATCTATCTCTAGTTAAGAATCTCTTCAATTTTCTTCAAAATATCCTCGGAAAGTTCTATTCCCGAAGCCTTAACATTCTCTTCGACCTGCTGCGGACGACTGGCACCCACTAGTGCACTTGCTACATTAGGCTGACGCAAAATCCAAGCCAAAGCCAGATTTCCCACAGAAATATTCAACTCCGCAGCTACCACGCTTAGTTGGCGAACCTTTTCAATCTTCTCTTCTGTAATCGCCTTTTTCAATCGATCTAGCTTAGCCGCACGGCTATCTTCAGGGATGTCCGTGTTATACTTTCCTGTTAACAGCCCTTGAGCCAGTGGAGAAAAAACAACCTGTCCAATGCCACGTCGCTCGCCGAGCGGAATAATTTCTTTCTCAATATAACGTTCGAACATATTATAAATCGGTTGGTTAACCACGATATGATCCAGTAAATAGCGGTCTGCTACAGCTAGCGCATCTGTCATTTGCGCCGCTGTCCACTCACTTACACCGACATAATATACCTTGCCTTGACGAACCAGATCATCCAGCGCACGTAAGGTCTCTTCAATTGGAGTTTCCGTATCGAAACGATGGCAATACATAATATCCACGTATTCTACGCCGAGACGCTGCAAGCTTGCGTGACATTGTTCCGTAATATGCTTGCGGGATAGACCACGATCGTTAGGCCCCGTCCCCATTTCGCCAAATACTTTAGTGGCCAGCACATAGGATTCTCTCGGATAGTTCCGCAAGGTCTCGCCTAGCACTTTCTCAGCAGCACCCTTTTCGTAAACATTTGCCGTATCAAAAAAATTCACGCCTAGGTCGTAAGCGGTTTCAATGGCTTTAACAGCATTATCTCTTTCTACATATCCTCCGTATGTCAGCCAGCTTCCCAGACTAATCTCGCTAACTTTTAGGCCTGTTCCACCTAATCTACGATATTTCATAATAACTGCTCCTTTCCATAGTTCCGTGTTATGATTTCGGCAGGTTGCCTAACGCACATATTCATTCTAGAATAGTTTGTATATAATAGGAAGAAGTGAAATTTAGTTTACTATATGATCTCTAGAGTAGTTACTATACAAGAGTATAGTGGCACCAAAACAGGAGGAGATTCCTTGACAACAGCTAAATCTAGCAATAATTATATCCCTAAAACCCCACTTACTATTGAATGTAATGTAGAAAAAACACTTGAGGTATTGGGCGGAAAATGGGCTTTTCTCGTACTAAG
>Ga0153923_100028_pt1 | contig 91666 bp, 80 predicted proteins | sample TSNJ007MetaG_FD_104682 | JGI IMG/M metagenome (GOLD analysis project Ga0153923, IMG submission 104682) | Attine ant fungus gardens microbial communities from New Jersey, USA - TSNJ007 MetaG | ecosystem: Host-associated > Fungi > Mycelium > Unclassified | place: USA: New Jersey, Brendon T. Byrne...
ATATACATAATGGAGCGCTGTTAATTGGATGCCCATCTCTGAACCACACCCTTCTCCTGCTTACAAGTGCTATATGTTATGCAGGGATGTAGGCTAATGTTCGGTAGAAATGGGCGCTTAAATATTTATGATTTAAATAGAAAGAGACGCTTTTGCTAATGTAAAAAAAGCCGCCCCACGCATAGATAACATCTACGCATGAGACGGCTTTCTTAGTGTTGCCTATTTAGAAATTTATTATTTAGCCACGACTCCGCCATCAACTGGCAGTTCAACACCTGTAATGTAAGAAGCTTCATCGGAAGCTAGGAACAATACAGCTTCAGCTACTTCAGAAGCACGTCCAACGCGTGGCAATGCAGTCTGGGACATAAAGAAGCTATGCATTCTTTCATCATTTACAAATTCAGCACTCATTGGAGTTTCGATAAATCCTGGGTGAACAGAGTTCACGCGAATGTTATCTTTACCAAAGTCTACAGCTGCTGCTTTACTCAGCATACGAACGGCACCTTTAGAAGCTGTATAAGCGCCGGCACCGCTGCTGCCAGTCAAACCTGCGATGGAGGAGATATTGACGATGGAACCACCTTTATTGTTCTTCATTTGAGGAACAACATGTTTCATCCCAAGGAATACGCTGCTTACATTAATGTTCATTACTTTGTTCCATTGATCAACAGTGGATTCAAGCAATTGAACTGGGAACGAGATCCCTGCGTTATTCACCAGGATGTCGATTTTTCCAAATTTGCTAATCACATCTTCTACAACTTTGATCCAGTCTTCTTCGGAAGCTACATTATGTGCATAAGCTGCGGCTTTTCCACCATTGGCTTCGATTTCTTTTACAACTGCTTGTACAGCAGCTTCGTTAATATCAGTTGCTACAACTGTAGCACCTTCTTTGGACAATAAAAGGGCTTCTTCACGACCCATGCCGCTGCCTGCACCTGTAATAATTGCTACTTTATTAGTTAGACGATTCATAATTAAGTCTCCTCTATAATCGTATTGTGATATAATAATTCGAGTGATGATAGTCACACTATCACTGTGATATTAATCATATCATTTTTACGAAATAACTACAACCTCTCCTTGCTTAATCCAATAAACGGTGGATATAATACTAATAATTAAAGAACCTAATTATAAAATGGAAGGGTCTATCCCTCATGAATCCTAAAGCACGCTATGAAAAAGAACGATCTGACGGTAAACAGCAGCGATTATATACGATTCTTGAATCCGCAGAACGAATATTTTCGCAAAAAGGAATTGAAAAGTCGACGATGCAGGATGTCGCAAGCGAAGCAAATATAGGGATTGCGACGCTGTTTCGATATTTTCCCAGAAAAGAAAAGCTCATCGTGGCGGTGGCCACCCGAATGCTAGAGCCAATGCTCGATTACTTTAAGCATGTAGCTGACTTGCCACTTACCTGTCTCGAAAAGATCGAGATGTTATTTGATTTCTTTATTCAGGATCAAAATCATTTAAGCATTATTTTTATGGTCAATTTTGAAAGCTACGCCTCTCACTTAAATGAGCCTGTTGAGGACGTTCTGGATTTCAATGCATTAAACCGCAAGATTTGGCATGAGTACTCCAGGATCATTCAAAATGGGGTAGAAGACGGTACTATTCGCGCCGATCTCCCTGTGAAAGAGACCTTAATCACGCTGATGAACAGCTTTGCTCTCTTTTCCAGAAAGCTAACGATGAAAGAGAACATCCTCCTGCTAGAATCGGATTTAGACTCCGACAAGCAGCTTGAGCTTCTTAAACAAATCTTTCTAGAGCATTTAAAAGCCTAAAAAGCGCCAGTTTCCTTATGAGGGGAACTTGGCGCTTTTTTGATCATAAATTGGATTGCTAGTGAAAAGGACAGGTTGCCACAGGTGATCGCTGATAAAGGAAACGAGGGCTGTAATCATATTCTTTCAGTTTACTATCATGCCAAATCGGTGTAGACGACGGAGACATAGGGGGGATCAGCCATGACCAGCGTCCCGAAACCTGACGTCCATGTCCCTGCTCCTGCTCTTGAAATCTCACAAATTGATCGGCTGCTGTATGGTGATCAACGATACTGACCCCAGCTTGCTTAAAGGAATGCAGTACTGCACGATTCAACTCAAGAAGCACCCGATCCTTCCAAAGCGTTGTGTTACTGGAGCGGTCAAGTCCCATCAGATCAGCTACAGCCGGCAAAGTGTTATATCGTCCAGTATCCCCTAAGTTACGTGAGCCAATTTCGGTCTCCATGTACCAGCCGTTAAAAGGAGCCGCGGGGTATACAATCCCGCCAATTTCCAACTGCATGTCCGAAATGATCGGCACAGAATACCAGCGAAGTTGAAGCTCTGCAAAACGTTCAATTTCGGGATGTGTTAACGGCACCTCTTGAATGAGGTGCTGGGAAATTGGAAATACGTGGGGATTGCCATTACCAATACTGATTACTAGCGGCAACACATCATAATTGCCCCTTGTTCCCTGCCAGCCTAGTTGTTGGCACACTTTCGTAAATTCATCCGATGCCGGATCGCCAGCGCGTTCATGTTCAGCATCACCAGGGTATCCAGCGTAACGAATCAATTGATGGTTCCAAATCCGGATTCTCCGCTCAGGATCTTCCCCGCTGCGGAAGACCGTAATGAGTGGACGGATACGTCCTCCATTATTCGCCTTTTCCATATGTCGTAGCAGAGCTTCAGCAACATCCTCCTCAGTCTCTGCCTGACGTTCATCCATCAGCTCAATGGACTGCCAAAAAAGACGACCAATGCAGCGGCTATTGTGACGCCAAGCCATTCTTGCCCCATGCGCCAGCTCTTCCGTTGTATGTGTGTAACTCCCTGATTGATTGATTTCTTCTCGTACGGCTTGGATGCGACGATCCATCTCAGCTTCAGTCTTATCTAGCTCAGCATAACATTGCCGAATGAAAGCTTCTGCCTGCCGGGTTAATTCTTCGATGTGCATGCCATTCATATCCCTTATCCTCCATCTAAGCCATGCTAGAACTCTCATTCCAGTATACCACCCACATTCCTAAGCTACATCTTTAGGGAAGTAGCACATGAGAACAACCCGTGAAGCTTAGTCGCTTCACGGGTTGTAGCAGGAACATCTAGCGTTCTGAACGTTTCCCTTGCATCTTCAATGCAGCAAGCCTGCTCTTATCCTCGGCCAGCAGTTCTTCAGCCAACTCCACACCTTGGGGGCCTAATGAGGCCTGAGCTTGTTCTACCGCCTGTTCGGTATGCGCCAAACGGTTCTCAGCCTGTGCCAAAGTCTGTTCTGTTGGATGACTAAGCGCCTGAGAGACAGAGAAATGAAGCTTGCCTAAAGCATTTTTGGCTTGAGTTACATTGTCGTTCGCTTGCAGACTGGAATCGGGTTGTTTCATAAATGAAATTCGCTCCCTTCTGAAATGCGCCTGTTCTCTTCTAGCATGGTTTAGGATAAGTAACTTTATGCATACACCTACTGGATGATGGATTGCATGAAAGTAGTCATTTCTTTGCTGGCCTTATTCAAGCGCTCAATTACCCCGCTGAATTCGGTGACCAGTTCTGCTTGTGCGTGTGAAGAAGCGGAGATCGCTTCAATTTCTAGCTCCATTTGTTTAATGGACTTTTGAACATCACTGAGTGATTTTTCAATATTATGGGTTGCTTCTTTGGTATTTACAGACAGTTTGCGTACTTCCTTAGCCACAACGCCAAAGCCCGCCCCCTGCTCTCCTACACGCGCAGCTTCGATGGCTGCATTTAGTCCTAGCAGATTCGTCTGCTCAGAAATCTCACGAATGAAGCTAGTGACCTTATTTACTTCTTGAGACTCCGCTACCGCTCTACGTGTATTATCTAATATTTGCTGAGAGGTAGCCGATAATTCTTCAGATTGTGCAGCTACGCTCTGAACCATATCCATTAGGTGATTGCTTATCCCATTAATCTCGTCTGTAAATACCTCAAGCTTATTCTCGTTCTCCAGTGTGTAGGCAATTGCGAATACACCTACTACCTCGTTGTCTGTTCCATATATAGGTACACATGTTGAAATCACAGGAGATCCATAAATTTCTGCTGGAATCCGGTTAAAGCTAACCTCACCTTTCAATCCATTTGAAAGCGTTAGGTCATCAGGCGGAATAGGACTTCCTTTGGCCAGTCCAAAATCAATGGCATTACTCGGAGTATAATACTGGAAGATTTCCCTGTCCGTAATACCGATCATAATATCTTGCGAGTGAAGCTTTTTGAAGTAAGGTGCTGCGAGGACTAAGGCATCGATAATACTCATCTGTTCATCTCCCATTAAGTAAATGTATATGTAAGTTTATCGACATAATGGGTGACATAATGAATATTGTCATATTAAAGTAACAATTCTACCGTAGGATGGATTCATGAATACTAAACCTATTAGCAGACGCCAATTTTTGAAGAAAAGTGCTCAAGTGTCGCTCGGGCTGCTTGGAACCGCAAGTGCATCCGGCATTTATTCACACTGGGTTGAGCCCTACTGGCTTGAAGTTAAACATATAGATATAAAGCTTCCTCTACTCCCTCCAGCATTCAATAGATTTCGTATCGTTCATTTCAGTGATTTACACTTAGGCGTGTATACGAAGTCCGAAGCCTTAACAGAGTTAGTACAGCAAATTCAACATGTAAGTCCAGATCTGATCTGCTTCACCGGAGATCTACTAGATCATTCTGTCGATTATATTTCTGAGGCTGTGGACATCTGTTCACAGTTGCGGGCACCGTTTGGACAATATGCTGTGTTAGGTAACCACGATGCTTTTGGCACTAGGAAAGCTGTGACGAAAGGGTTAGCGCAATCTGGCTTCCACGTACTTCATAATGAACATATTGTCTTAAAAAAAGATGCGGAGGCGCTTTATCTAGCTGGAGTGGATGATCCGTGGGTCGGCAAAGCAGATATTCATCAGGCGCTACGCCATATCCCTGATAAGGCATGTACTCTACTCCTTGCGCACGAGCCTGATTTTGCCGATGAATACAGTGATCTTCCCATAGATCTGCAATTGTCCGGCCATAGTCACGGAGGACAGGTGCGTCTCCCATTTGTAGGTGCCTTGTATACCCCGCCTCATGGCAGTAAATATTCAAGCGGATTATACCAGCTCCCAGATAGTCGACTCCAGGTCTACACCACACGCGGAATTGGAGTGACTCGTATGCCTATACGTTTTAATTGTCGTCCCGAGCTTACCGTAATTACTTTAAAGTCCTCATGATTGTGTCAAAAATTAATAAATGGTTAAAAAGTATATACCTTTTGCACGTCTATGCAACAACACTGTAACCGTGTTTGTAATCAAATCTATTTGGGGCCTAGGTATAATTGTAGGAGTGATAGATAACATCAAAAATCATAATGAACTACATAAGCCCATCATTGGAGAGGAGAAATTAAATCATGAACAAAACTGTGAAATGGACGTCTGCTGTATTAGCAGCTGGAGTATTACTTGGAGGTACTGGACTCATCGGAGGGAATTCTGTTCTAGCTGCAACCACTGGTACAAAAACAGTCACACAAGCCGTTCAGCAGCCTTCTGTGGTGCTTAAATATAAAGGCCAAGTCTTAACGCAGCAAGGAAAAATCGTAGACGGAAATACGATGATCCCTTTAACTGTATTGCGTGATGCCTTCGGCCTTGCTATTCAATACAATTCAACCACAAAGACTTACAGTGTAAGTAGTGACTCGGTGAAGCTTAACATGGAGGTCTCTGACTATGGCGTCAGTACCGATTTGAACGGATATTACATTTATAGCATGACCGGAAATCATGAAGTGAAGATGATCAACGACCGCTTATATGTTCCTTTCAAACTGTTAAATGATTATTTAGGTGTTCAAGGCGTATATAATCCAGCCCAGAAATCGCTTGAACTTAGCAAAAAGGTGATGAATGACATCAAAATCACCTCTGTTACCTTAGACAAGAGCAATAAGAATGCTAGTATTAAAGTACAATATCCAAAGATCAGCGGTCTGACAGATGAAGTACAAAACACGATTAATGCTGCCTTCAAAAAAGAGGCTGAACTATTCGCATCAGAAAGCGAAAAAGAGGCTAGCCGCAGAGATGGTACAATAGAGAATAAATATGACTACTCTCAAACTTATGTTGTCACCTTTAACCGTGAAGGCGTACTTAGTATTGTAGTCGATCAATATGGTTACAGCGGTGGAGCACACGGCGGTACCATGCGCGAGGGACATACCTTCTCGCTGAAGGATGGTAAGAAGATAGAGCTTAAAGACCTGCTAAAGGCAGAACCAAACTACAAACAAAAACTAGATAAAATGTTGAAGGAAAGCACCAAGGATATTGCTTTTCCGGAGTCAACTGGTGGACTCACAGATAAACCAGCCTTCTACGTCAGTGAAAGTGGCTTAGCTATCTTCTATCAACAATATGAAATCGCACCTTATGCAGCTGGAATTCCTACCTACACCTTTAATTTCAGCTCAATACTGCCTAAAGGCACCGATCCATTTGCTTCTTTCAAATAAACACTAACGCAAAACAAAAAGCGCTTCAGCCAATCGGCTAAGGCGCTTTTTGTTATCTATATTATTCTTCTAGAATGCCGGCAGGTCCAAAAAATTCAAAATGAATTCTGTCATCAGGTACCCGCCATTCCTTGAGCGCCTTATATATGACCTTCATAAATGGGGTCGGCCCACAGAAATAGAATTCAGAGTTCACATCTGCTATTTCTTGAAGCCAAGAAAGATCAATATAACCAGATCTATTGTACTTGTCGCCTTCTCCTGGAGATTCATAACATACATAGGACCGAAGAGAAGAATGAGATTGTGCTAAATCTGCCACCCTATCTTTCATAGCATGCAAACTTCCATTGATGGCTGCATGAATATAAGTTACCTCGCGTTCTGGCTGTGCAGCAATTATTGTCTCCAGCATACTTACCATTGGGGTTAAGCCCACACCCCCACTGATTAGAACCACCGGAGTGTCACTACGCTGATCCAGTACGAAATCGCCCGCTGGAGAGCCCACTTCTAATATAGAGCCCACTTGGACGAAATCATGCAGATAAGTGGATACGACGCCCGCAGGTCTATCTATCCCTTCACCTTCCCGTTTAACAGTGATACGGTAATACGCCTGTCCCGGAGCACTGGACAAACTGTAGTGGCGAATATGGGAATATTCTTCGCCCTCGGGCTGAATACGAACCGTGATGTACTGACCCGGGAAATAAGAAGAGATCGCCCCTCCATCCTCAGGAGACAGGTAAAAGGAAGTAATAAGCTCACTTTCACTAACCTTCCGAGTGACGACAAAGTTTCTGAATCCACTCCAGCCCCCCGGAGCTTCCGCAGCTTCACGATACTTTTCTGCTTCCACACCAATGAAAGCATCTGCGATTACACCATAGGCTTTGGCCCATGCATCTATAATTTCCGGTGTTGCCGCATCGCCAAGTACTTGTCCAATCGCAGCTAACAACGTCTCACCCACGATCGGATAATGCTCAGGTAATACACCCAGTGCTCGATGCTTCTCTGCAATCTGCTTTACCACCGGTAAGATATTCCCTAGTTGATCAATATTCATAGCTGCTGCTAGGACTGCGTTAGCAAGCGCTGTCTGCTGTCTGCCTTGCCGCTGATTGGCATGATTAAATATATTTAATAGCTCTGGATGGTTTTCAAATAACATGCCATAGAACGTCGTAGTAATGGTTGTTCCATGAACCTGTAATACAGGAACTGTTGATTTTATAATAGCAATCGTTTGTTGATCTAACATATGAATACCCTCTCTCCTGCAATTAGATAATGCCTCTATAAAAAGCATATAGAAGCTGCAAATGAGCGAGTGTGCGCTGAATCACTTTAAAATTTAATAAAATGTGAACAAACAGAAAATGCAATGATATCCATCACATTCGAATGCCCAATCCAAAAAAAAGCCGCCCAAGCAGCTCAGGTAGCTACTGGACAGCACTTTCACTCTTATTTTGCCAGCTCCACAAAGCCTTCTCCGAACACATCTCTTACATCGTGAATGGCGATAAAAGCCTCTTTATCAATCGATCTTACGATTTTCTTAAGCATGGTTACTTCCTGTTTGCTAATGACAATATAGAGCAGCTCTTTGGGTTCTTTAGTATAATACCCTCGGCCATAAATGACTGTGACCCCTCTATCCATGATTCCATTAACTTGTTCAGCAATTTTGTCCTGCTCCTTGGATACAATCGTAACAGCCTTCTTAGGATTCACTCCCTCAATAATGAAGTCCATCACCTTAGTCGCTACATAGAGCATCACAATCGTAAACATTAGACTTTGAACACCAATGATGAAATACGAAGCAAATACCACAACTAAATCGACTAGGAGAAGAGCGTAGCTAACGTTCCAATCCAAAAATTTATGCAGGATTCTGGCGATAATGGTTGACCCTGCGGTCGTTCCACCCACACGTATGATCATTCCGATACCCACACCAGACAAGATGCCTCCAAATATTGCATTGATGATCAACTCATCGCTGGCGATATGCCAATTCTTCGTAAGAATCAGGAATAACGAGTTAAAAAACACCGCAATAATCGTGTATACTGTCGTCGTTTTGTCCAGAAATTTATAACCCACAATCAATAATAAAGCATTAAGAATTAAGCTAACAATACCTGGTGACCACTGATACAAATAGTATGTAATCATAGTCAGTCCCGTTACCCCGCCTTCACCGAACTCGTTCGGAATCACAAACAAGTTAACGGCCAAGGAAAACAGCAATGCTCCTACAATGATGGAAACAATATCCGAAATACGCTTTTTCATACCATGCCCCTTCTATCCTCTGTCTATATCTACCATCCACAAATACTAACACCGCTTCGATATAGTTGTAAACAATCCAGAAGAAACCAGCATTCTATATATGGCGTAACCGACTACCCCACCGCAAGTGTTTAAGATCAGATCATCCACGTCAAAGGTGCCGATATACAATACTAATTGTGTAACTTCAAAGCTCAGACTCAGCGCAAAAGAGAGCATGAAGACCTTTTGAAATAACCTTACTTTTTGCGACAACAGCATTGGAACAAAGACTCCAAACGGAATAAACGCAAGAAGATTGCCCACTAAATTAAGTGATGAAAAAGGATCTGAAAGTGACAGATGCTCTATCCCCCGCGAGATCTCTTTAAAGGGTACATAGTTGCCCTGTCGCTTAAAAATTCTGTCGGGATGCTCGAGCATACGCCCTGCCTGTTCCCAAAGTGATTGCAAGCTAAAAGGTGCGCCTTTAAATACGATAATTCGGATCAAAAAATACATATAGACAATAAATACGGCTGCCAGCAATAATGTCATAGTAGACTCGCTCTTAGGCTTCGTACTCATCAAAATGTAGTGACAATTACGCCATCCATATTATCGCCCGACGTTTTATATTGCCCTTCCTTTGGAATCTTAATACTTGTATATCCTGATACTGGATAATAGTTCACCGTATATGTTTTGCCGTCTACAACCGTTGAAATTTCACTATTTTCCTTCAAAAGATCTAAATATTGTTCCAGCACGATCCCCTTCTCCTGAATGATCGCACTGTGCGGCAAGCCGACATAACGGAAGTGCCAAGGTTCATATTTAATCCCCGTAATCTCCGTTTTGTCTTTGGGATAGCGTAGAATAAAGCCGTATTTCCACGCATTCTTTTCCAGCCATTTACCTTCAGGTGCTTTGCTCATTTCCGATTGAGACGATCCGATGTCCAGCGATAATCCTAAATTATGTTCGCTATATTGCGCTGGAAGAGCATAGTCTGAACCTTTTTCCTCATACAATTGCTCTTGCTCCTCAAAGTCCCTGTACCCACTGCTAATTAAAAAATGATTCACGCCATCCTTCTCAGCGGCCTTGATCATCTTATTGAATTTATGTGCCACACTTTCAGACAACCGAATCGAGGTATCTAGTAATCCATAGCCCTGAACCAGATCCTTCTGATCAAATAAGGTCACAATATCAGACTTCACGCTGTCCTCATGTACCGGATATTGTTTGTTCACCAGCAATAAATCCCCTTGATATACCTGATCTTGCGTAACCACCTTTAAACTATCGCTATCTCTAATCGATCCCTTCTGGATCTTATCATTCTTATCAGCTAAATTACCCGTATCCGGTAAATAACGAGCGGCTGCGTAACCAAGAAATAACACAACGATCACCAAAAAAACCCACTTTTTCATCCGTAATGTCCTCCATTTCCTTAAGACGTTTATACTTGATAGGAATAGAATAACGAAGACACTTTAAAGAAAAGCAGGACAATTATAAAGTTTTTCTTAAAATGTATAAGAACTCAGCGGCCTTACCCAGTAAAGGTATATCCTACACCCCAGATTGTCTTAATAAATTTGTTCTTATTGATGTCTTCACCGAGCTTTTTGCGCAAGGTACGGATATGCACCATGACCGTGTTGCCACTCTCATAATAAGCTTCTCCCCATACCTGCTGGAAGATACTCTCCGCGCTAAACACCTGCTTAGGATGGCTCGCCAATAAATGCAGAATATCAAACTCTTTCGGAGTTAGGTCTATTACCTCGCCGTAAAGAGTGACGGTATGTTCATCTGGTGAAATCGTCAACCCACCAACTTCAAGGACCGACTTAAGAACAGCTGCGGGCTGACTGAATTGTATAGAGCGCCGAAGTTGAGAATTAACGCGAGCGACTAACTCCATTGGATTGAACGGTTTGGTCATATAATCATCTGCGCCCATGACAAGTCCCGTGATCTTGTCCAGATCAGAAGTCTTCGCGCTTAAAAAAATAATCGGCAGATGATGCTGCTCCCGAATGTGACGGGTTACCTCATAGCCATCCAGCCCTGGCATCATAATATCCAGAATCGCCAAATCTATCGTTTGGGACTCAATAGCTTGCACCGCTGCCCGCCCATCGGATACTTTAATGATATGATACCCTTCTTTTTGCAAATGCAAAGCCACCAGATCCGCAATCTCCGCCTCATCATCCGCAATTAAAATCGTAATGCGCTTCATCTATATTTCACCCCTGTAGGTTTGTGCTATATGATCTACATCCATTATACCCCAAACTTAAAAACCACTCCTAGGATGAAGTGGTTTTGCTGAAATCTATGATGAATAAATAGAACTGTTGTAATATTATTTACCGTCTTTATGTCTTTAAATAATCTTTTTGATGAAGAAAGGTCTAGTTAGAGTTCAGTACTACTGGCTTGCCGATACAGCTCACGGCTCTTATAACCAGCCTGTAGAATCATCTTCATTTCCTCTTTACGCTTAGCTCTTGTTGCCTCTTGTTTGGCACTATAGACATATCGAGCCCAGTCTTTGCGGTATCCCGGGGTAAGCGATTCATAGATCGCAAGCAAATCCGACGTATCTTTCAGATCTTGCTCCACGTTTGGAATGAAAGAAATATAGTCATCCACAGATTGACTAGGGGTATTGGAAAGCTGACCTTTCCCCTTAGCGTCCTCTTTCAACCCCACAACTGTAAAGACATCATCCAAACCTACCATGCGTGCAAATTTAATATTGCTTGTCCCGATGTAGCCCTTCTCATCACTGCCCAGACCCTCTAGTAAGTCGTCACGATGAATATAGGTCGGATACACTTTGTTTCCCTTTTTAGGATACGCCACAAAGAGATAGCCATTCTTATGAAGATGCTGTTGCTCAATCACACGGTTCACTAGTTCCTGTAACGACGCCATGTCTAGTACAAAGGCAAATATAAGATCATACGCCCCATTTAGCGAAGTATCATAATCCGTCAATTCCGCTAAATAATCGGAGCCTTCTGGTTTACTCAATATCGCTACTTGGTTGTATTTTTGCAAGTTCAGCTTTTCTACGATGGTTTTAGTCACTATGCTTCATCCCCCAAATGTATTCGGATGCTTCTTCATCGTGATCATTATAGCCTAAACGCTACCCAATCTAAAACATTCTACGGGCCGTCACAAAACGCTTCTTCCACTTCTCACTCAGGGCTTCATAATGGACGCCTTGCTCCTTAGAATACGTATGCAATATCTGATTATTTCCCGCATACATGGCAACATGACCAATGTCGAGACCACGTGCACTAAAGAACAGTAGGTCTCCTTTACGCAGTTCGTTGATCCCAACTTCCTTCCCTTCTTTGGCTTGATTATAAGAGGCGCGTGGCAGATCCACCGACAACACGTTCTCAAATAAATGCCCTACGAAAGAAGAACAGTCAAAGGTAGACGTCTGGTTCGTTGCAGCACCGAATTCATAAGGGGTTCCCAGATACTTTTCTCCGTAAGCAAGCAACGCACTTCCCTGCTTCTCAGCGAGCGACTCACTAGTATAATCGCTATATTTCGGTTTAGCAGATATGTACCCCGTCTTGTTGTCTTGCGTTCGCACTTCTAACCACAAAGCATCCACTTCTCTAACGATATGGACTTTATCGCCTACGGACAACATTTGCTGGACACCTGATTGATCCGATGAATTCGGCGAACTGCGCAGGTTAACCCCATAACGAATCGTTGTATCGTAATTCAGCGCTGAATAGATGCGGACGGTCCGAGTGTTAGCCTCCCACTTCACGGTGCTGCCTAGAGCCTCGCTGACAAAACGCAGCGGCATCATCGTATTACCACCGACAACCTGACCCGGAACGGTTAAGCTTAAGGCTTGTCCATTTTTGTTCGCGGTTAAATCTCCTATTTGATAAGTCAGCACCAGCGTTCCCTTAGTGGCCTTCACTGTTTTGGTATCGTTGTTCCATGAAATCTTTGCTCCCTGTTCTTCAAACAGCTTGCGCATGGGAATAAGCGTTGTACCGTTTATGAGCAAGGGCTGAACCTCTAATACAAGCTGCCGATCATCCAGAAAAACGCCTGTAACCTGATTCTGAGGCATCACCGCCGCATGGGCTGGAGCTGTATAGAGTATAGATGTAAGTAGTACAAGTAGTGTGGCTTTCTTATGAATCCTCATGATGTCGTCACCTCGTTGATTAATATGTTCAATTGTTATTACTAAAAAAAGGGTAATTAGTTCTGTTACAATTATTGGGGTTGCTGTCTAGCTACAGGTCAAACCATATAAAAAAGAGGACTGCGGTCACCCTTCGGTGCCACAGCCCTCTTTTTAATCCACTTCAAAAATAGAATCGATAATGATCGGAAGATTATCCCTTACAGAAACAGCGCCCAATACCGAACGAGCATGACTGCCCTTGTCCCCGAATACCTCCAGCATTAAATCCGAACAGCCATTGAGCACTTTATGATGCTCTTCGAATAAGGGATCTGCATTCACAAATCCTTGAATTTTGACCACTCTCTTCACTTTATCCAAGGAGCCTAAAGCAGACTCAAGGACGGCAAGGATCTCTATACCAGTCTGACGTGCAAAATGATAGCCTTCTTCGGTGGTGAAGTCTTGTCCCAGCTTGCCTTTGGGATGCCCGGCAGGTCCTTTTCCCGATACAAAACATAATCCATTAACAATAACGTAGTTAGCATATTTTGCCGCCGGTTCACTAGCACTAGGCAGGACAATACCTAATTCCTCAAGTCTATCCGCTATGATTCGATCCGCCACTTCAGTTCCCTCCCTCAATCAGTACAACCTCAATAAATTGGTAAGATTATACTGATTAATCCAGAAAGGGTCAATCCTATTTTGGTTCGACCTCTGCTTCCCATCTCGATATCTCAGCTCGAACAATTGGCGCTACTTCAGTACCCAATAGCTCAATGGCTCTCATTACATCCTTATGAGGCATCGTACCTAGCGGTACATGCAGCATAAAGCGTGTAATTCCTACGTGTTTGCGTAGGTGAATAATCTTCTCAGCAACAGTGTCTGGATCTCCTACATACAAGGCACCTTCAAATCTACGTGCCGCATCAAAGCTCGCACGACTATAATGACCCCAGCCACGCTCACGACCAATCACATTCATGCTAGCCTGCGTAGAGGGAAAGAACATATCGGCCGCAAGCTGATTATCCTCTGCAATAAAGCCGTGCGAGTGTGAGGCAACCGGAAGCTTCGACACATCATGTCCTGCTTGGGCCGCCGCTTTCTTATAGAGCTTCACCAGTGGAGCAAATTGCAACGGACTTCCGCCAATAATCGCGAGCACAAGTGGTAGCCCGAGCAGGCCAGCGCGAATCACAGATTCCGTATTGCCTCCACTGCCAATCCATACGGGCAAAGGATTCTGAACGGGGCGCGGATAAATCCCCAGATTATTAATGGCTGGTCGGTGATTTCCACTCCAGGTTACTTTTTCGGATGCCGTTATTTTTAACAACAGGTCCAGCTTCTCATCGAATAACTCATCGTAGTCATTTAAATCGTATCCAAAGAGCGGGAAAGATTCGATAAAAGAACCCCGCCCTGCCATGATTTCTGCCCGTCCATTTGAGATTCCATCAAGTGTTGCAAAATCCTGAAATACACGTACTGGATCAGCAGAGGACAGTACGGTTACCGCACTGGTCAGCCGAATTCGTGTCGTCTGTGAGGCAGCCGCAGCCAGCAAAACTGCTGGAGAAGATGCGGCATAATCCTTTCGATGATGCTCACCCACACCGAATATATCTAAGCCCACCTTATCTGCAAGAACAATCTCCTCTACTACCTCGCGCAATCGCTGTGCATGACTTATTAACTCCCCCGATTGAACATCCGGTGTTGTTTCTACGAACGTACTGATACCTATTTCCACTTACGATTCCCCCTTAACTATAATTTTCTCTTCGAGTTGTTTGTTTGATTATAACACAAGTTACGTTCAAGCAGAGCTAGGTATTAATGCCTAGCTCCAGCTTGTCCAAAAACTCATTCTTAAAATTTGCAGAACATCACTGACAAATAGAGGATTTTGATGAAATATGTTGAAATGATCTAAAACAAGTAGCTCTCATGCATCTCATGCTTGATATAGGAGGGACATATGCTTCAAAGAAATAAACACAAAAATTCCATATCCAAACAAACCTTCAATCCTGTTCGGGGCTCCTTAAAAATCGCCGTAATATATTTTATTGTTGGGTGCTTATGGATCCCTTTAACAGATAAGGCCGTTTCCACTTTTACGCGAGATCCGGAGTGGATAAGACTTATTAATATAATTAAAGGCTGGTTCTTTATCCTCATAACAGCTTTGCTTATCTTTGCATTAATTCTAGGTACTCTGAAACGGATTAAAAGGATCGAGAAGAAACTGGATCTTGCCTATAGGGATAGGGTGAGCGCCCACGAGAATCTAGAGGCCGCCTATGAGGAAATCACAGCTACGGAAGAAGAGCTCAGACAGCAGTATGATCAGCTCATTGAGAATCAAGAGAAGCTAGCCATGAATGAAGAAAGGATGCATTACCTGGCGTATCATGATCTATTAACCGGCTTGCCCAACAAATTAGCTTTTTATGAGAAAGGGCCTCACATCTTTGAACTGAATAACATTGCAGCCTTAATGTTCATCGACATTGATTACTTCAAATATGTAAATGATACGATGGGCCATGAATTTGGTGACCGGCTAATTGTTAAGGTTAGTGAGAGATTGGTGTCCCTGGTTGGGAGTAGTGGGGAAGTGTATCGTTTCGCCGGGGATGAGTTCATCGTTCTTTTATATTCTATTGAGAACAGTCAGTGTATAACTAGTGTAGCCTCTCACATTATTGCCGGTTTTAAAGATGCGATTGAGATGGATGACAGTCTGCTACATGTTAGCCTAAGCATCGGAATCAGTGCTCACCCCGAACATGGAAGTAATATTATGGAACTCCTTAAATGCGCAGACATCGCTATGTATAAAGCCAAAGACGCTGGCAAGGGTCAAATTATTGTCTTTGATCAACCGCTCAATGATACCTTTACTGAGCGAATGAACATTGAGAAGCAGTTGTATAATGCTTTAGAAAAAAATGAGCTAGAGGTATTCTATCAACCCCAGATTGATCTGACTCAGAACAGGGTGACGGGACTAGAGGCTCTTATGCGCTGGAACAACCCTATACTAGGCATGGTCCCTCCGGATAAGTTTATCAAAATAGCAGAAGATTCCCACCTCATCATTCCTCTCGGGGCGTGGGTGCTCAGAACAGCCTGTGCCTTTTTAAAAACTCTTCATGAGCAAGGATTATCACATCTGACGATGTCTGTTAATATTTCAATGCTGCAGCTACTGCAAAGCGACTTCAATGAGTTAGTTCTAGACACCTTGCAAGCCTCCGGACTAGATCCTGAATACTTAGAGCTGGAGATTACAGAGAGTGTTCTGGTTGAATCTTACGAATATGTGAGCAGTAAACTGACTGAACTCAGAGCTCACAACATCAAAATTGCCTTGGATGACTTTGGTACCGGTTATTCCTCCTTAAGCTATCTTACTCATATGCCGATCTCGACTTTAAAAATAGACAAGTCCTTCATTGATTCCATTCGAACAGGGACACATCAAGCCGTTCTTGTCGAACAAATTATTATGATTGGTAAACGCATGAATATGTGTGTTATTGCAGAAGGTGTGGAGCGAACTGTACAACTCGATTACCTGCAGGAGCAAGGCTGCGATAAAATTCAAGGTTACTTGTTCAGTAAGCCACAGTCCGCACAGAGCGTAAAAGAGCTGCTAACCGAGTGGGAGAAGGTTTCGAGCTTAAATGAATAAAGATGAACCTATTTTTTTATATAAGAAGGTGTTACCGAATTGAATGTCATGACATGGATTGACTTATCATTATTCTTCGTTCTTTTCGTTCTATTCATCTACATATTTGTTACTGTAACAATCACTAACTTACATAAGGTTTACTTGACTTTCCATTTCACGATGATGTTATGGCCCTTCTGTCAATTTGCTCTCAAAACTACAGCGGATCCCGATGTTCAATTGTTTTATGTGAAGCTAGCTTTTATTGACTCGATACTGTTAACGATTGGATGGCTTCTTTTTACGATATTTCTCACTGGAAAATCATATCTCCTCCGAAAAAAGAAAACGCTGATCCTATACATTGTCGCAGCATTGATCTTAATAGGAGTGATCGTCAATCCAAAGCAAAGCTTTGTACTGCCTATGCATGGTGGATATGTTGAAAGATCTTATGGTCCGCTTTTTTGGCTGTTTATCCTCTTCTTGATCTGCACCATTATTATTTCTCTGTATATCATCTATTCAGCGCTTATATCGAACGCCACACAGCGGATCAAAAAGCAGGTTACTCATGTACTCAAAGGTGTGCTGGTGCTGACTGTATTTGTATTACTGGATGTCTTTCTTAATGTGGTACTGTTTAAATCTCAGCCGGTGATTCCGGGGATGACCTCTCTGGGGATACTAATCTCTGCCATCTTTTTCGTCATTGCCATCCATCGTGATAAAATATTTGATCTCGTAACCATCGCTCATCAGGATATCATTGACACACTCACACTAGGTATTCTTGTACTGGATGATAACGAGACTGTGGTAGAGATCAATCGATCGCTTTTGCCAAAAATCAACCTACAGATCGGTGATCGCTTCGACTTATCGGCGCTAACACCCCTGGAGCAGACTGCCAGCGCTTTCCGATTGTTTCAACATACATATCTTAAACAGCCCATGGAGAGAACCGAAGTTGAAGTATTCTACACCTCGCTCCAAGCATACATCAATATTACAGCGGAACCCATTGTCGTAGGCGAGATCATGGTTGGACGGATTCTCACCTTTCAGGATAGAAGCGAGCTGCATCGCCTCATTGCTGAGACTAATCAGCAGAACGAGATCCTGCAAGAGCGTAATCTGGCATTAATTGCAATCCAGAATGAACTTTCTCAGACCAACCAAAAACTCAAGCAAATGGCTATAACCGACAGCTTAACAGGTTGTTATAACCGTCATTACTTAACACAGTACTTAGAACAAGAGATCATAGAAAATATGATATTGAAGCAGCCTTTTGCCATCATTCTACTGGATATCGACTTTTTCAAAACGGTGAATGACAATTACGGCCATTTAGTGGGCGATGTTGTAATTTGCAGCACGGTAGAGGTCATTAAGCAATCGCTAAGGGAGACGGATATTCTGGCACGCTATGGCGGGGAAGAGTTTATCGTCTATTTACCAAATACGAATCACACACAAGCAAACCTCTGGGCAGAACATATAAAATTCATGATAGAGGCCAATAAAGTACATGTGGATGATGTTACTCATTCTGTATCCATCACTGTAAGCATGGGACTACTGTCCATTAATAATTTTGCAGAGCAGTATGCAGAAAGCCCGACCAATCAACTTAATGATTTATTCGAATCTGTGGACAAAGCTTTATATCAAGCCAAAAATGCAGGACGAAACCAAATTGTTGAAATCATAAGATGACACGCTTTTAAATATTACCTAAAAAAAGAAAGAATCAGCTCTACTTCTATCGAAGGTAAGCTGATTCTTTCTTTTATATCTTTTTAACAAATTCGGATTTTAATTTCATAGCTCCAAACCCATCAATTTTGCAATCAATATCATGATCTCCGTCCACTAAACGGATGTTTTTGACTTTGGTACCTATCTTCAGAACAGATGAGCTTCCTTTTACCTTAAGGTCTTTGATTACAGTTACTGAGTCGCCGTCGTTTAATACATTGCCATTGGCATCTTTGATAACCTTTTGATCTTCACTATTCTCAGACTCTGATTCTAATGTCCACTCGTGTGCACATTCTGGACAGACTAGTAGACTTCCATCTTCATAAGTGTACTCAGAATTACATTTCGGGCAGTTCGGTAAATTAGACATTGTTTCATTTTCTCCAATCGTAGTTCAAATTCTAGCTGTCTTGCGGCTAATCTTTAAAAGTATATTTCATATTCATGAAGGAATCCACTATATCCAGATAGTAAGCTTGTTCCACGTTTCTTAAAAAACAAACTACTAAATATTATCTTGTATATATTTTCACAATTGTCTATGATAATAATGTAAAATTTTCATATAAATACATAGGAGAGTGAACAATGATTAGTCAAAGGAGTGTCGCATTTTCCATTATACTGTCATTAATTACATGTGGAATATACGGAATATTTTGGTTTATTGTTCTAACAAATGACGTAGGAAAGCTAAGTGGAGACTACACATTCACAGGAGGAAAGCATTTTCTTCTAACATTGATTACTTGCGGGATATGGAGCCTGGTTTGGGCCTACCAGATCGGTAAACATGTTGCAGAAGCTCAAAGACAACGCGGCTATCTCGTATCCGATAATTCAGCTCTGTACGTGATCCTCACAATCTTTAGTTTTGGTATTGTCACATATGCTTTGGTGCAATCTGATGTTAACAAATTGGTATAATTTTACGATTCATAGAAGGACACACCCTAAACTATTTTGGAGTGTGTCCTTAAGTCTCCTTGGCTTACTGTATTTCACTGTATGGATGCCTTTAACCAATCTAGGTATACCTTGTCTATTTCATGAATGGACTGGATTTTATTGTCCGGGATGTGGAGTCACAAGAGTTATTCTATCCTTGTTAAAGTTCGACCTCGTTCAGGCGTTTAGATTTAACCCGTTGCTATTTATTCTAGCGCCTCTGTATATGTTGTACTTAATTACTGAAAAGAAACGTATCCAACCACTTAGCCATGGAATTATGGCTGTGATGTTGATCCTAACCGTTACATTTGGAGTACTGAGAAATTTTCCAATGTTTGATTACTTGGCCCCTACAGTAATTCGTTAGCATCAACTATGGTTACATAATAGCTTGAAGGCGCACAATCGCTTGAGCCCGGTCAACCACCTCTAATTTGCTATAAAGATTACTAATATAGTTACGGGCTGTCCCCTCCGCAATATGTAGTGTATCGGCAATTTCGCGATTGTTAAGTCCCCGGATAATGAGCTGCGCCAGCTCCTCTTCCCGTTCTGTCAGACTCATACGATCTACATTGGATCTTTGCCAGTGTTCGTACTCCTCCGTCAATCTATTCATCCTCGTCGCCAATTTGGCTGCTACCGGAGCTGGCAGAATAAATTGCCCGGATATCGTATCACGGATCGAAGAAATCATTTTATCAGCATCCATATCCTTCAGCATATAGCCGCTTGCTCCAAATGCCATACCCTCAACGATATAATCGGTCTCTATAAAAGTGGTTAAAATCAGAATGAATATATCCGGACGTATCTGCTTGATCCGTTTGAGTGCACTGATCCCATTCATGATCGGCATTTGAACATCAAGCAGTACCAGATCGGGTTGGAATGCTTCCACCATCTCGCAGGCCTCTTCCCCGTTCTTGGCAGCGCCGACCACCTCCATATCATCCTCCAGATCCAGAATGGTACGAAGTCCTTCACGCGTCAACAATTGATCATCGGCAATTACAATCTTTATCTTACTCATTTTCTATTCCCAACCCTTCGCATTGGCAGATCGATTTCCAGTAGACAGCCCTCATTCATTTCTGAATCGATGGATAAGCTACCTCCCAGTTGCTCCACCCGTTCTTTCATCGTCCTAAGTCCAAAACCCATCACTATATGACTATCTCCTGACCCACGATCTTTGAGCCTAAACTGTAAATTTGCTCCGACAGACTCCAGACTAAAATGAAACTCCGTACTCTTACCGTGTCTGATTCCGTTCGTTAGGCCCTCCTGCAAAGCATGATAGATGGCCTTTTTATAGGCTGTTGACATGGCCTCCGGCAGATCATAAATAATGGCATGGACAACAACGCCCGCATTACGTTCAGTATCGCGTATCAGTTGCTTCAACATGACCGTGAGGTCCGAATACTTGTCCTCCTTCAGCATATGGACTGAGCCGCGGATTTCATTCAAGCTATGCCGAACAAGATCCTGTGCCTCAACCAATCGCTGAAAACCACTATCTATATCTTTTTTCTGAAGCAGCCGCTTGCCAGCTTCAATCTGCAGAATCGTCGATGTAAGTGTATGCCCAACAATATCATGAATCTCTTGGGCAATACGATTGCGTTCCTCAAAGACGGTAGCTTCGGCCAAAGCCGCAGATGTTTCTCGCATCGAACGCTCCAGACTACGAGTTCTTTCTACAACTTGGTCCTCTAGATTTTTTTTAAGATATTGGATTCCCGAATACAGCTTGGCGTTAGCGATTGAAATTGCGCATTGTGAACCAAGCAGCTTGAGCACATCGAGTCTACTTGGCGTAAATACACCCGGGGATAGGTTATTCTCCAAATAGAGCAAGCAAACCAATTTATTCTGATTCATGATAGGAAGACAAAGAACCGATTTCAGTCTATTCTTCCTAACGTAAACGTTACGCGTAAATATCCCCTCACTGAGCGCATCATGTAATACAACCTGCTCCTGTGTTCTTGCTGCATAGGCTATAATCGCTGCCGGAACAAGATCTGACTCTTCCCCGAGAGGAACAGATTCGATATGCTGAGCTTCTGAGGTACCATAAGCTTCAACCATCCATTTGCCATCATGATCAAAAATAACTGCCCCATATTCGGCCCCAGCATTGTGGAGCATGATCCGCATCAGCGTGGCCAATAATCGACTCATCTCCATCTCGCCCGATAAAGCTTGAGCAGACATAACTACAGAAAGGGAATCGACTCGATCGAGCCCGGGCTCCCGTTTAATATGCAGCAAATGGCTATGCTGCTGCTCAAGGTCAGCCGCTTTAGCCTTTGCGCCCCATTGCAGATAAGCCTCGTAGGCCTCAGTCATATAGATTCTTGCTAGATGTAATTTGCCATGACGAAGTCCATATTTGCCGTAGCATTCCGCCGCCATCGCTAAATCGTGAATATGGCCATTGATACGAGCAGCCTCAATAGACTGCTCATACAAGGCTTCAGCTTGTCGTGGATCCCGCGATAGGCGAGTCAGCTCAGCCTTCATCAACAAATATTTATGCTCATAATTTTCCGGGCAACGCTTAGCAAGCTTTTTCATTTTCTTCAGCCGACTGTGCATTTTTACCCGGTATACACGTTGCTCTTCAGCGTTATATTCCTCATACAACTGAGCCCAGACTAAACATTCATACACGGTCTGCATAGGACTGTCTAAGCCATCTTCACGTGATTTTATAATGGCAGCTGATTTCGCTAATGCCTCACTGGCTTCGCGGTACTCCCCAAATACATAACCTGTCAAATATCTGTGTATCCAGACCATTTCTTGTATAAAATTAAAGGTATCTCCATGAACCGACTGTGCAAAATCAGGTTCGCTAATCTCTGCGATGTTAAATGGATCATCTAGAGAGCGATAACCTGTCAATCGAACTAGAGTAGCAGCAGCTATGATAGCCTGCTTACAATGAAGACTGTTGTTATGGCGCAGCAAATCACCGGAATGAGCAATTAACCGATCATAGATATCGCCTAACGGATGGCCAAATTGCAAAAGGGAGGCACAGTTGATTAGCACACTCTGGTTGCCCTTCCATAAGTCACCTGATTCCAGTCCCACTTTACCTGCTTTCTCGGTAAACATACGGAGCATAGTTGGATCATAATGCCGCCAGCTATCGTAGCACATTGCGAACGCAGCTAAGGTTGTCATATGCACTTTCGGATAGGGTTCCGATAAGCTGCACGCCAGCATGGCCCATTTAAATGTTTCTTCATCATTACGGAAGTAATAGTATTGAAACATTGCATAGCCTATGAATCCAATGGAAGCCTCCGGAGTCATCCCATAATCGAGCGTCAATTCAATCATGGTGAAGGAAGAAGCGAGCCACCCATCTCGGTTGACATAGAAGCAGGCATTGCTCGTATGATCTAAAGTGGTCATTGCGACTCTACGAGCCTCGTCGGTCATCGGCGGTAAAAGATTAAGCGATTCGAGTGAAACCTTCTGTAGTCTGCGCCGCAATTTTAACCATTGAAGCGTCAATTGAACATAGCTAGGATCAAATTGATGACTCACTTTCAATAGCGATAATGTATGCCGACCTAAGGAGATAACCTCTTCATGGTTATCATTACTTGCTTCCAATTGAACCTTCATCGCGTAGATGTAAGCCTTATCCGTATTTGTCGCAGCTTTATGGATTAACAGATGAAATAATTCATTAGCCTTATCAAAATGTGAACATAAGTATTCGAGCTCGGCCCTCTCACGAAATACCCGGAAGGTTAGCCCATAATGCTCCTCCCAGCTCTGCTCCTCTAGTATCGCTGTTGCCTGAAGCATATATTGTAAGGCTGTCTCATGTGCAGTGGTTTGCTTCGCTTTTATCCCTGCCTGTAAGTTCAGCTCTACCAGTTGAAGCCTCTGTTCGGGGCGATCTATCCATGTAAGCGCCTGATTGAAATGATGGACCGCTTCAAATAGAATCGTTCCTTCACTAAGAGAGCTGCGGCCTAGCAATAGCATGCCAATCCTCCAATGTAGCTCTGGGCGCGCCTCTTCGGGAACAAGAGCATAAGCCGCCCGATGAATGCGGTTGTGCTGGAATTTAAAATGCGTATATTCCTCCCCGTTAACAGGTTGTAGCACACGTCCATTTACAGCGACTTCCAACGCTTCGGTCAATGTCTCTACCGGAATCTCCGTAATTTCGGCAAGCGTACCCACATCAAATATGCTGCCCAGTAATGCAGCTCTACTAAGTGCATACACCGTCTGATCAGGAAATTGCTGTAATTTACTTGAAAGATAGGCTGCTGCATTATCAGGAACATTCAATTCAGTAATGCGCTGGAGGTCCCATTTCCAGCTTCGAAGATCCTCGTCAAATTCCACTCGCTGATCATCAATCAAATCCTGAAGGAATTGCTTAATAAATAGTGGATTCCCATCTGTCTTATGCAGAAGTACCCGCGCTAACTCGTCCAAGTCAGCAGCCTCGTAACGCATAACATCCAGAAGCAGTTGTTTTAAATCGGTGAGTTCAAGCGCTTGTAGAGATATTCTACTCATCACTACGTTGCGGTCTATCAAATGCTTTTCCAGCCTACTGAGTGGGTGCAGCCTCGTGATTTCCCGATCACGATAGGAAAGAACGATTAGCAGATGACTCGTGGCCGTGTCCTCTATAAGCGAAGTGAGATATTGCAGCGATGTTTCATCCGCCCATTGCAGATTGTCCAATATCAAGATCAAAGGATGATCTTCATGGGGAAAGAGTTGAATAAATCGGCTCATAATTAATTGAAATCGATGCTGAGCTTCCAGCGGCGGCAACGGAGGCACGGAAGGTTGGGGGCCAATCAAGAGCTCAAGCTTAGGGACAAGTTCGATCAATAATTGCCCGTAACTGTCCACTGCCTGTAAAATACGCAGCTTCCAAACCTCCACCTGCAGCTTCGTTTCCATCAGCAGTTGACTGACCAATTCTTCTATAACTTGATGCCAGATGCCATAAGGGAGTGAGGTATGTAGAGATTCGAATTTGCCTCTGGCGAAAAAACCATCCAAAGAAATCGAATTTCTAAGCGTTTCTTTTAGAAAGGTTGTTTTGCCGATACCACTCTCACCACTAAGCCAGACCGTCTTTACAGCACCTTGTGATGCTCGTTTCAGTGCTTCTCGTAAGCTTAGTTTCTCAAAATGTCTTCCGTAGAATCGTTCCGATACCATCCAGCGTTCCGGAATATCCCAGCTTCCTAATAGGAAGGGCTCGATGTACCCGTATTGTTGTAGGTGGGTTAGACATTCCTCAAGATCCGACTTGATTCCAAAGGCGCTGGCATATCTCGCATCAGGCATCTTCTCCATGCATTTAGCAACAATGTCAGAGACAGATAGAGGGATAGTGGGAAACCTGCGATGTAAAGGCTCAGGTGTATCTGCAAGATGACGATATACAATATCAACAACATCATGAAGCTCAAAGGGGCGACTGCCTGAAAGACATTCATACATAATGACTCCAAGCGAATAAAAGTCAGAACGATAGTCCGGGTTCAACCCAGTTCGACCCGTTTGCTCTGGGGATATATAAGGAAGCAAGGCATCCGGCCGCCCGCTTAAGGGTGACAATGGACTGGTATCATTTTCAGCGGAGCACATTCGTATATCAATAAATTTCACTTCAAAAGTAATTGGATTGACGATTAGATGAGCGGGGGTCAGTTCATTTAGTGTTATTTTTTCACGATGAATTTGCATAAGGCAATCAGCAACAGCGATGGCGATCCGAAGCAGCAATGGAAGCTCCAGTGAATCAGGTGTACGCAGTATCTGATCCAGCGTACTCCCCTCTATATCTTTTAGGAGAAGGACTGGCCGATCCGGTGTGATTTCCAGGCTATATGCCTCGATTGCTCCACGACCGCTAAGTCGCTTAAGCATGTCATACTCATGACGAAAAGCATCAACCATAGTAGATCCCGGGTACTCGCCTGTAGTTGTCTTGGCAATAACCCTAAGGCCATCTTCTTGACGTAGGAGTCTGTACAGCCTGATATCTGAGGTAGTCTCTATCAGATCTAAAGTTTGGTATCCTTGCAACTCAAACATGAACAGCACTCCCTAGTTACAATTAGGTAGACAGAATAAGCAATCTCGCAAAGCAATTATACTCATTATATCATCAGATCCCGCCATAGAATCCTATGTTGTAATTAACTTTGTCATCTATTTTGTCATATGACATCTATAAAATTCCATTGTGATAATATAGGAAAAAATACTCAATCATCCCCACATAAGGAGGATTCAAATTGCATCTTTCCTACATAGACTACCCTATGCTTGAGCACCTGTCCGATGAAGAATTACAGCAGTTAGCTCCAGAAATGCAAGAAGAGCATTATGAACCCGGCAAGCTTATCATGAAAAAGGGCGAGGTCAGTCAGCGGGTTTATATTTTGGTATCCGGTCAGGTACAAGTATTTATTAGTACGGAAATAAAGGTAGAATTGGCTATACTCTCGAAAGGCCAGTTCTTCGGGGAAATGTCCTGTCTTACCGGAGACCCCATCAGCGCACATGTAGAAGCGATCGATAACGTTCATGTAATATCCGTATCCAGAAATGGCATGCTGCTGTTGATGGACAAAAATCGCGAGTTCCGGAGCCAGATCATCGAATCCATGATCAAGAGAATCCAAAATTCCAACGAACGTGTACTGGAAGAGCATTCGAAAAGTCAGATCATCATGAAGCTTCATGAATCCGAGGAACAAGAGCGTTATGGTGAACTGATCGGAGAAAGCGTCGAAATGCGGACACTTCTCAGATCGATTGAACATCTGTCGACGGAGCGGGACCATGTTGTCGTGATAGGTGAATCCGGTACAGGGAAGGTAATTGTAGCAAGAGCACTTCATTACCGAGCAACGAACGGTCAATACCCGCTACTGGTGTTAAATGTAGCAGACATGAGCCTCGTTGATTGGGAGACCAAGGTTATTGCGGCAAAAGGAGGAACCATTGTCATCGAGGAAGCCGAATCCTGTCCTTCTGAGAAGCTACTACAGCTGCTGGAGACAGCTGCACAGGTTCGAATCATCCTGACTAGCACTTGTCCTCTGAAGATTGTTTCCCACTTAACGGTCTTGCCTGTGCCTCCTCTTCGTGAGCGAACTGAAGATATACCGCTGCTTGCGCAATACTTTCTAGAAAAAGAAGGAGCGGGCAATGCGCAAGAAATCCTCTCTCAAGATGCCCTGAGCATGCTGTCCCTGTTCCCTTACCTCGACAATAATGTAGAGGAATTACGAAATATCGTGAGGGAAGCCTATATTCGTAGCGAAGGACGTATGATCTACAGTCACCATCTCCGCTTCGGCCGAGTCCGTAAAGTAGGAGACCGCCCAGTTATTGGTCTGGCGTTAGGAAGCGGCGCAGCCAGAGGCATGGCTCACCTTGGGGTGTTAAACATTCTGGAGCAGGAGGGCATTCCCATAGACATGATCGCAGGAACAAGCGTCGGATCTATGGTCGGAGGTGCCTATGCAGCCGGAATGTCTGTAAAAGAATGTATGAAGGTTCTTTCTACGATCAGTTGGGGACAACTGGTGCGTCCAACCTTCCCTGTGCGGTCCCTTGTTCATAACGCGCCCATCATCAGCTTTATCGAAAAGCATGTCGGTAAGCGTCTAATTGAGGAGCTGCCGATACCCTTTGGCGCGATAGCCTCAGACGTCTCCACCGGTGAGGCTCATATCATGAGGACGGGTTCGCTTGCACATGCCATTGCCGCAAGTACAGCCGTTCCCGTAGCCATGCGACCTGTCAACTATCAAGGAAAGCACTTAGCCGATGGAGCCATTGTTCATCCTGTGCCAGCTGCGCTAGTAAGAAGCATGGGCGCTGATATTGTGATAGCAGTTAACGTTTGCCCTGAATCCTTCACGAAGGGAGCAGCCAGACATCTAATAGATTCCTTAATGAATACGATTGACATCATGAGCGCAAAGCTGATAAAGGAAGAGCTGCAATTAGCGGATGTAATCTTGCATCCCGATCTTGGCTTCAATCAAATCAGCTTTAAGGATGCGGACGACTACATAGCCGCCGGAGAAGTGGTAACAAGAGAAGCGATTGCCCAAATCCGCCAAAAAATAGCCGCTTCCTAAATACATTGCATACAAAAAAAGAAAAATTCAGGAGGTGTCCCAAGAGCTATGAACTGCTACTGAGACACCTCCTCGTATTTAATGCTAATGTTATATTTTTACTCATAACACATTTCATATTTCGTTAGCCCTATCGCGTTTGCGTACAATGCTGCCTGTGTCCGATCATTAACCCGCAGCTTCGCTAAAATCTGGCTGACATGCTTCTTCACCGTAAATTCACTGATATATAGACGTGTAGCAATCGTTCTGTTGCAAGCACCTTGTCCAAGTTCAATCAGTACTTCCTTCTCTTTCGGTGTTAATTCATCCTTCGGATTGCTGCCGCTAATACGCATCTTTTCTTCCATTAGACCAGGATCATAGTACTTTCTCCCTTTATGCACCAACTGGATAGCAAAGAGTAACTCCTCCGGCAGTGCCTCTTTTAGGACATATCCATCTACTAGTACTTCTTCAGCCCTCAAAAAGTCCTCTCTGCTCGCAGAGGAAGTCAACAGAATGAACTTACTAACCATGCCGCGAGCACGTGCTGTCTTAATGATATCCAAGCCCGATTCATCAACAAGCTTAAGATCAATGAGAACAATATCTGGCTTTGTCGCTTCAATCACTTCAAATGCTTCTTGACCATTCGTAGCTTCACCAACGAATTGCACACCTGGCTGCATTGAAATGACAGATGCCAGCCCTCTTCTAACTAAAGGATGATCATCCACAATAACGATTTTCATAGAAAAGCCTCCCTCTAAATCTCATGACAATCTTAATTCTCTATATCAAGTCCACTTAGGATACCGTCCAATTAACGTCTGCCCGTTTGGCCCCTTCCATCTTGAGCAGGAATTCCGACTTAAATCCAATAGCCCCTGCAAATAAAAAATTAGGAAAAGTACTTATCATCGAATTATAGCTTGTCACATTTTCGTTATAGATACGTCTACTAGCAGATAGATTTTCCTCTAAAATATTAATCCTTTGTTGCAATTTGATATACGGATCGCTGGCCTTAAGCTCTGGATAATAGTCTGCCTGAACATTGATCGAATGAAGATACTTTTCCATTTCCACATATCTAGTCAGCTTCTCAACCGGAGAATGATGATCACTTAAACCTGCACCTATTCTATGTACTAACGCCAATGTTTCGTGTTCATGTGCGGCATAAGCAATAACCATCTCCGCAACTTCAGTTAAGGCCTCAAACCGATTTTGCAAATAAACTTCTATAGTAGAAAAAGATTCTTTTACAAGATTACGCATGCTAAACAATCGAATGTAAGCAGCTATTAAATAAGCTCCGATTGTAAAAGCGATGACCAATCCGATTCCTAACATCTACATCACCTCTTGTGTATTTAATTGAATAGGCTGGAAGAGTTGGACCATCTGATTCATTATAATTAAAAGACTTGTCTGGTTATAGTGAGCGTTGTCATCACTTCTGTCATATTACAAAATGGATAATTTTATAATATAAGTATGTAAAAGGAGTTTTATTGGAGTGCTACTGTTTCCACGGTTTCCCACATAATCTAAGGCAACAACCTAATTAACCAAGGATGTGTATGCCCATGAGCAGTGCAGCAGAATCATCACGCTATTTAGAGAGACCCAATTTTCTTGTAATTCTCGTAGATGAGGAGCGATATGCCCCCATATATGAACATCCCGAAATCAGAGAATGGCGACGTCAGAATCTAGTCACACAGCAATTATTAAAATGCCATAGCCTTGAGTTCCACAGACACTACATTGGAACTACCGCTTGCTGCCCCAGCCGGGCAACGCTGTTTACAGGTCATTATCCATCGCTCCATGGTGTCAGTCAGACCGTAGGGATTGCCAAAGAATCCTTTGATTCCAATATGTTTTGGCTGGATAGGAACACTGTACCTACAATGGGTGACTACTTCCGGGAAGCCGGTTACCAGACCCACTATAAAGGGAAGTGGCATATCTCCAATGAGGATATTATCATTCCCGGTACCCACGACAGCTTGCCCAGCTATAATTCGGTGACAGGCGTCCCTGACAGACATCTTGAAGAAGTTTATTTACGAGCGAATCGGTTAGATAACTTTGGGTTCTCTGGTTGGGTGGGGCCTGATCCGATTGGAAAAAATCCGCGAAACTCTGCTTCCTCAGCCGCGATCGGATTAAGTGGACGCGACGAGGTGTACGGTGCAGAAACTGTGGAACTCATCCAAGCGCTGGATCGCCAAAAAAACCAGGATAAAAATACGCCTCCCTGGCTTCTCGTCTCTTCCCTTGTAAATCCACATGATATTGTTCTATACGGAGCCCTCACTGCACATTTACCTAATTTTAGGTTTGAGGTCGAGCCTATGCCTGCAGTTGCTCCCTCTCCGACGCAAAATGAATCATTAGCTACCAAGCCGCGCTGCCAAGCCAGCTACCGGGACATCTATCCAAAAGCCTTGCAGCCTATTATTGACCAGCCTTTTTATCGCCAACTGTATTATCAACTTCAAAAAAACGCTGACCTTCAAATGCGAAAGATCTTCGAGACTCTAACTCGCTCTTCTTTCTATGACAATACCATCGTCATCTTTACCTCCGATCATGGAGATTTATTAGGGGCTCATGGAGATCTTCATCAAAAATGGTACTCTGCCTACGAAGAATTTCTGCATGTCCCTTTTCTCATCCATAATAGACGCTTATTTCCCAAATCTCAGGACATCCATGCCCTAACAAGTCATGTAGATCTGATCCCAACCATGCTAGGGCTTGCGAATGTAAACATCACAGACCTTCAAAGCCGTATGCACAATAGGTACAGTGATGCCCGCCCTTTTGTAGGCCGCAATCTTGCACCTCAAATTCTTGGACACAGCCCATCTGCAATCGTCGATGCGCCCGTCTATTTCATGACCGACGATGATGTTACACGCGGCCAGCATCAAACCAGTCCCTTGGGAAAACCGTATTCGTCTGTCGTTCAGCCGAACCACATTGAGACGGTTCTAACGTATCTTCAAAGAAATGGTCGGAAAGAGCTGTGGAAGTTCTCGCGTTATTTCGATAATCCTCAATTTTGGAGCCAACCCGGAGTTCAGGATGTCACACTTCAGCCTGTGGAGGGAAAACCCGGTGAATGGACCACAAGGATTAAGACAGAACCCGTACCTGAGGAATATGAGCTGTACAATTTAACAGAAGATCCTTTGGAGGCATATAACCTTGCACACCCCACCCTGACAACACAGCAGAGCAGAAGTATTCAGCAATGGATGAAACGTCTACTTGAAGAGCAACGGATCCAAAAGCGCTTAACACCAACCCAAACAACTACTATATAAAAACAGGCGAATCATGGTTGGATATACCACAATTCGCCTGTTTTTTTCTGCCTATGGGATTTAATTGTTATCAATAAAAGAAATTAATTGCACGAGATTACCTGCGACTTGGTAAGTTAACCCCAGCATGTAAGTTCCCTTCTCCTCGTTCGATAGGTCTATAGTGAACACATCAGGATTAGCTGCCCATTCATTCATATCAAACATGATTTCTTTAGATGTTCCAGTGTTTCTGACCCCTGCTGAATTAGGGATCACTTTACTGCCATCGAGCCCTTTCACCGGATTGGTCAATTCAACCACAGGTCCCTTTAATCCTCCCACCTCTACCACTTGAGGGTCAGCCAATAAGCTCGTTAGTTTAGTTAACCCTTGTAGTGGGGAGAAATCAGTGATCTCATTTCCAGTAATATCAAGTGTCTCTAGGTTCTTAGCATACTGTAGACCTTCCAAGGATCTAGCTCTTCCGGTCTCGCTCGTTAACGTTGTAAGGTTATACATATCCCCTAGCGTTAGTTCTCCAGTTACGCCTAACGTAGTCTTGATCGAAGCACTTAAATATTTGTCCGCAATGGTAATGACTTGCGTAAGGTCTATTTCGGTCAGACCTTCTGTTGCTTGTTGTAACGCTGCTGAGACTGCATCTATTTCACTTTGTGTGACAGAAGGATTAGTCAAAGCCGCTTCTGCACTCGAAAGGCTTGCCGTAAATGACGCAATACTCTCAGCCGTGAAGCCTTCTAGAGAAATTGCTTTTGCCGCCGCAATGGCTTGCTCCAGATCTCCAGTGAATAGGTGATCTCCATTCGCAAAATGTAGTTTGGTTCCTCCCCATGTAGCATGGTCAGATCCGTTGCCATTTCCGCCGTCTGTAACGACTAATTTCAGCTCTTTAGCTCCGTTAATATCCAATTCGATGAACTTCTGCGGATCTCTGGAGCCCATAACCCCACTATCGAATTTCTTCTCTCCATCGACAAACACTTCAAAGCTGACCGAACCGACCGTACCATACATTTGTCGATCTACACCCACATAGGAAGTGAAGTAGTCCGCGTTCTTATCGCTTAGAACGTATACAATCGTCGAGTTAGAGTGTGCTCCAATCCCCCTCTCGTAGGACACTACTTGATTGCTCTCATCGGTTAATCTCAGCGTATTGGCACTAATAGATTTATCCTTCAAAGGTGCGGTATAGCTGTTCTGAGTAGAATTCCAGTCGTAATCCGTCAGATACGTAAAGTCTGTCATATCGACCACAGCAATGGTTCTAGTCTTTGTCGTCATATTCCCATCACTATCGGTTACAGTGTACGTGATCGGATACTTTCCAGCTCTGTTAAATTTAACTTGATCTTCACCCGTAACCCTTACTTGTGCCGTCAAGTCACCATCTTCTGAATCTGTTGCCGAATAGTCTGCACCTACTGCTATCGCTTGGCCCACTTTGGTAGATACTGATTTAGCTATGGTAAGCTCCGGGGTACTGTTCAGAATTATAAACTTCGCATCAGCGAAATCACCGTGATCTGATGCATTTCCGTTGCCTGCATTGTCTAATACCAATTTCAATTCACTTACACCCTTCACAGGGATTCGAGCTAGTTTGGCTTCCGTGCCAAATTTCATCAGTCCGCTGTTATACACTTCTACCCCATCGGCGAAAATTTTGAAGATCACACTAGAGTTGTTTTGCTCCGGGATATTTCTATCAACCCCTACAAACGTTTCAAAATATTCATAGTTTGCGCCCGCTAGATTATATACAATCTCAGAGTTAGCATGCGTTCCTAAGCCCTTAGCGAACTCTTTGGTTACGCCATTTACAAGTAGTTTAATCGGATTGTTAGAACTTGCCTTATCCTTACGAACAACATTATAATCCGTTCTTGCCGACTGCCAAGCTGTATCACTCAAGTATTTACTAGCGCTATACACAACGATTGTTCTGGTCTGCACAGCTGTATTCCCATCCCGGTCTGTAACTGACAGTTCGACGTTGTAAGTGCCTGTTTTGCTTGAAGTAAAACCATTCGGACTTACCTCAACGGCTCCAATCAAGTTACCATCTTCCTTATCAACGACTGTAACATCGGTCAAAACATCAAATTCACTGTTCAGCTTAATAAACGTTGTCTCTTCAGGCACTGTGATAGTAGGCTTGCTTGAAGTATTCGTAAACTTCGCATCCGCCCATACCGTATGATCTGAAGCATTGCCGTCTGTAGCATCTGTGGTAACCAGCTTCACTTCGCGCGCGCCTGTCACAGGTATTTTCACAAATTCATGCTCTGTCCCTGCCCGGAAAACATCGCTCCCGAATTTCTTCTCTCCATCTACATATACTTCAAAGGTTGCAGAGGATGGCTTTCCTTTCATCGCTTGATCGATCCCGATGTAGCTTTCAAAGAAGTCATAACCTTTACCCTCAATATCATAAATAACTTCAGAGTTCGCATGTACACCGATTCCCTTGGTATAGGTCGCAGCTAACCCTTGTCGAACAAGGGTGATGATTCCACCAGAAACGGCTTTGTCTTTCTTTAATTCACCCCAACCAACAACGACTGACTTGGCATTAAGATCCGAAAGATAAGTATAGTCACTCGTTACCGTAACCAGTGTAGTTTTGGTTTCTGTAACCCCTTCATTCTTCACTTCATATACCACTTCGTAGTCGCCTTTTTGCTTTACATCAACGGTATTTGCTTTCAGGGTGACATTAGCAGTAATATCGTTCCCTTGGTAGTTAGTCGCTTTTACATAGTTCATCGGATCAAAGGCTTGATTAAGCTTTAACGTAATTTGATCTTCAACAGACAGCGCTGGCTTGAAGGCTTTAACCTGTACCGTCTTCAGTGGGCTCAGCTTCTTATCATAACCAACAATCTTGTACGTATAATTGATGCTGTTATCTACATTCGTGTCCACGAACTGGTCAGTCCCTGTAAACCCTACTAACTTATCGTCTCTATACACTTCATATCCTAAGAAATCTTTTTTAAGATCCTTATCCATACTGAAGCTTAAGGTGTTTGATTTAGCAGTAGCGTTAGGCGTGATATTAACCTTTATCGCAACATTCTTATCTGCTATTCCTGTTCCCTCATAATGAACCACTGAATTGTTTAAATACCAGAGCTTTTTCGGTGCTGGGTATTTAGCTAACTTCTCTTTCGTTTCAGGATTCACAGTGAAGCCATGTCTGGCAAAATAGCTACTTAAGTCTAACCCCAGCACTTCAGAGGAGAACTCCACCAAATACTGCTGCTTGGAATTGTCGCCGTTCGGAAGGGAGACCTTCCGCTCGCGGTACAGCTTGGTCAGTTCTGTCCAGTAACCCGGATGCGCCAATTCTAACTGCCAATAGGCACCGAGCTGTGCAAATAAGCCCTGCTGATTCATAACCACTTTATTTTCTTCGATTACATATTTATAAATATCACTTTCAAAAGGAATACGAGTATCCATCGAGTCCGCATAGACTGACATCAGCATAGACACCATATTATTCGTTACTTCACCATATTCTCGTTCACCCATCGCCAAGCGATGCCCTATTTCATGATTCAATCCCCAGCCTGGATAGACTTTGTTAAAATCACCTAACATCGTCCCTACGGTCCCAATTTGTATCCCGGTATGATCTCCCGCTGCATACATCGCACCATAAGGCTGCATCAATCGGATGTTCTCACGAATTAGCTTCGCATCATGAATCACACTACTGCCATCCAAGCCATAGAAGTCAAAGATCGTCTTCATCCAAGTATCATAGCCGGTGACGGTACCCAGCGGGTCATTTCCTTGCGTAATAAACTTGTTATAAGCTTCTGTCGCAGTTCCTGTGAAAATAACATGATCGCTGACCATTTCCACCACATCGATGAGCTCGCGATCTTGAACATTTGGATGCGCTGCCTTATCTTCATCTAATTTTTGTTTATAGGTGGTTAAGAAGGCTTTAAATTGTTCAGGATCTGTAGTCCTGGTCATCATAGGGATTTTGGTAAGCCCCTCGAACCGGATCATAGGTGCTTTACCTTGTTCCTCTGCTGTATATGGATTGACGATATACACTGTACCGCCTTTAGTCACTTCATGTGCATAATAACTATTCGTAGCAAATTCAGGAACGGTTATAATATTCTTACCTGGACGCAATTGCACACCTCTAGCCCAAACATTCCAAGCCGCCTCTTGTTGAGAAAAGACTAAAGAAGGTAGTTTATCGCTCGAAGCTGCGTCCACATAAACGTTGATCGTATCTCCAGGCATTGCAACGAGACCTGTAGGCTGGTTGTTCGTACCGAAACCAATTCTCAGGTTTTCCTGCGCATGCTTTTTCATATCTCCACGTTGTTCCGCCTCAATGATGGTGCCTTCAGTTTGAACTTCACCATTCACTAGCTTCTTAGCTAAATCCAAAGAATCTTTCAGAATTGGATAGAGCGGATGTACTTTTGCCGCTTCTTCTAATTCATTGATTGCGTTGGCGCTATTATAAGCAGGAACAACCGCACTCATCGTGCCATCTGTGAAAATACCATTTACAGCTTCGCTTACTTTATCTTCTGTATAAAATCTAAATTCAGCCGCAAAAGGTCTGTTGATATTGGCTTTCGTGAACTTGAATTTCAATCTTTTAAACTTCGTAGGTTCGAATTTAAACTCCAGAAAATCATTCGTACTAGTCGCGGTTCCGCTAGATACGAGCTGGAAGGTTTCTCCCTTACTTGTTTCTGATGCATAAATTTCAAAAGCCTCTGGGAAGCCTTTGCGGTTATCTCTAGCCAGGAAAGCCAATCTATCTAGTACTTTCGCTTGCGCTAATTCAAACACGACTTCATTCGTGAAGCTGTCATCATTGTTTTTGTTCGTTTCCCAGTGTGTATTCGGCTGGTCATCGAGCATGTATTCCGGTTTCGTACCTGGATAGCTCCCACCGTTCACCGTTACTTTTGATACATTAGAGTTGGGCATTCTATAAGCTTCGCTATAGGCATTTTCGTATGCTGTACCATAGCCTTTTAGCTTCGAAACCTTAGCCGCTGTTGCCTCTATTTGATGATTCTCCAGAAGTACTTTTGCATTCTCTATATCTGCTTGAAACTGCGCGTACAGTGGATGTGTCTGTACTTCTTGTTCTAAAGCCGTTAATTTCTCCACCGTATTAAATGCTGTGCTAACTTGACTCAAGGTATCATCTGTAAATAAATTTTTCATTTTAGCGGATACGGTATCTTCTTTGTAAAAAGAAAACTCAGCTGCACTCGCCCAATCTTGGTTAGCTTTTTTGAAGACAAATTTAAGTCTCTTGAAGGCTGTGGGTGCAAACTGAATCTCTACTACGTCACCTGCTCCGCCTTTATATTCTCCAGAGGATACTAGCGTATAATCGCCTGCATCCGTAGTTGAGCCATAAATATCAAATTCCTGAGCAAACCCCTTCCCCTTTGCACTGGATTGTCTTGCAGCGTATACGATTCTATTTAATTCAGTGGACTCATTGAAAACAAAGACAACCTCATTCGTGAACGTTGAACTGTTCGGTTTGCCCGTTTCCCAATGCGTACTCATATCGCCATCAATAGCCTTAGCTATAGGTGAACCTGAGTAGTTGCCACCGTTATTGGTAATGGATTTAATATTCGCAGGATTCATTCTAAAAACATCATTATAAGCGCTTAGGATAGCCTTGCCGTAGAGATCAAACGGAATAACTGACGCATTGCTGAATAGGTCAGCCTTGCTTTGTACTACAGTGTTCACTACACTTACCTTGCTTACATCACTTGCTAAAGCATAACCTGCCTCACTCGAAAAACTAGCTAACATGGCTGCTGATGTAGCGATCGCAATCATTTTTTTCATCTTTTCTACCCCCCAGATGTAATATGAATCTCTTCCGTGCCTAAAAATAGGCACAAAAAAAACTACCCCAAAAGAGTAGCTTGATTGCGTATAAAGTCGCATAAAAACTAAGACTTAATTTTTATTAAACTTTAACAAAAAGCGTAATACACTCTTTGGCAGCTGGCTGACAATAGTTATGATAACCTTAGTCCCTATAGCTTTGCGTCCCTACATTTCCATAGGTTTGCCTATGAAGTTTCGAATACATTACAAAGAGTAACATAACGCTACATCTGATCGCATGATTAATTGGTATGAAATCCGAATAGGTAATTGCAATTACTTTTTCTATCGTGATAGATATTCTTTATCGAGTATCCCGGAAGAGAGAGGACACTTTAGGACTGGAGGTCTACTTAACTCCCCGCACCAAACAAACGCCGGAACCAATTCCACACATCGCCCGTGATGGGAATTAACCCGAAGCCATGCTCGCCAACTGCGATTAGACCATATGCCCATTGGCCAATAGCTACTGCTCCCCCAGCAATCCGTCCTATGGCTACCACCCCAAATGCCGTATCACCTATGGCGACAGCCCCCAACGCTTTTTCGGCTATCGCGATCGCGCCTACAGCCACTCCTGCAATGGCAATCGCCCCAGCTGCGAAGCCAAGCCAGCTAATGGCTATCGCTCCAAGGGCTAACCACATTCCTAGTGATATTGCACCCACGGATAGAACCCCTACGCTTATCGCACCTATGGAAATCAAGCCTACAGCTACATCTCCAATAGCAATTAATCCAACAGCTGTCTTCACTTGTGGCTTGCTTCCGTGACCATACCCCTGACCTGAGTATCGACCCAAATTGCTGCGAATACTTACCACCGGAAATGATGGAGACGGCCATTGATAATCAATTTCTCGTCCACCTAACCCTCTAGAATCCGCCCAGTGTGTGATGTACTTATGCCATTTCATATCCATCCCGTCCCCCTTCTCAATTACCTTAATTATACAACCCCGGGGGTTGGCTGTACTCAGACTCTGACCTGAAATTCATCTCATCCTCTAGACGGAGTTATACTCATTAGTATCACTGTTTGGGAATAGGATCAGGCTTTCCAAATAAATATCCCTGAAACAACTGATAACCACTCTGCTTAAGCCATTCAAAGTCCTCTCTAAACTCCACACCTTCTGCTAAAGGAACGGATTGGATTTCTAAAGCTTTTTCTAAAAATTGTTTAGCTATTTTCTGTTTGTTCAGATCGCTGGACACACCCTGAACATATTTCATATCCAGCTTCATGTAATGGGGTTTAAGCTCCAATAACATCTCGATCGTGCTGAAGCCCTCGCCAACATCATCTAAAGCGTATTCAAATCCCCGATCCTTGTAATATGTCAAAATAGCTTTCAAATGAGCGAGATCATCCACTTTCTCCGTCTCAACAACTTCAAAAACAAAAAGAGAGGGATCGACGCCTAATTGATTGGCCAGTTCAACGGTTGATCTTAAGCAGAACTCTGGAGCGTAGATCGACGTTGGGATAAAATTAATAAACGTTTTTTTATTTAAGGGTGCAGCATATTTTACAGCAGTCATTCTACATAACCGGTCTAAAGCATATAAACGCCCACGATTCCGTGCCGCCGCAAAAATCTCATTAGGATAGATAAGGGACCCATCTTCTTTTTTAAATCTGGATAGGAGCTCGTATGCAAAAATCTCTTCCCGTACATTCACAATCGGTTGGAAGTGACAAGTAACTAAGCCCTTAGTTATAACCTCATCAATCCACTCCATATCAAGTACAGTAGGTAATTCGGATAAAGGTCTCCATGTTTGGTCATCTATACGGAATTCAAACTGCTCCGACTCCATATGGTCATTACAGAAATCTAGAAAATCCCGCACCCCAGCCTCCTTAATCGTAATCACATTTTCTTCTACCTTATGTATCGTGTTACTTCTACTCAAGTGATGAATAACCTCAGGTAAAATCCTTAGATTAAGCTCACCATGAGCCTTGATTTCAAAATTCAGCTCTCTTACTACACAATGATTACATGCCACATTCATAACCCCTTTAATAATCAATTCTCTGAAAAAGATCCCGGAACTGCTCTTCTCAATCGAAATCCGTATACTCTAGTAAATACGTCGGGTCTAACACGGTGATCTGCTGATGTTGAATATCAATAATCTTTTGCTCTTGCAGATCTTTAAGCACAAGGGTAGCCGTCTCCCTTAACGTTCCGATCATATCCGCGAACTGCTGATGGGTCAATCGAAGATCAATCCTCTGTTTGCCTTGCTCCTCGACTCCAAATCTTTGGTATAGTCTTCTCAGCGTAAAGATCGCACGCGCTCTCGCATCATGAAATTTCATTTCATGTAATAACCGATTCGATAAAAATAAACGGTCCATTTGCAGCAGCATCAATTGTTCCTTAATCAACGGGTAATCGGCAAGCATCTGCTCAAAAGGCTCACGTTTAATTACAAATAATACAGTATCATTCATAGCCACCGCAGACAGCACTCTTATATTGGAGGGATGGATCACTTCCAGATCGCCAAATAAATCGCCTTTTCCAAAAAGATCTACGGTATGCTCTTTCCCTTTTGTGGTAGCGTACACCCTTATAATCCCCGAATAGATAACATAGGCATGATCCACATTCCATAGTTTTGTATGCCAACATACTGATAATAAATCATCATCCTGTTATATTCTATCGTAACGATGCCAAAACCAATAACAAAGGAGAACCTTCCATGAGATATAATTTTGACGGAAAAGGACTTACAGAAACGCCAGAGATCGTGTTTGAGAGCAATCCTCTACTAGAACTGAGCATGTACAACAACCATCTTAAAGAAATCCCTGACCATCTCTTCCTCCATGACGAATTAGAGGTACTTAATTATGCGGGTAATGAAATCGAACAGTTATCCGAGAACATCGGTCGCTTAGTTCACCTAAGAATGTTGGATTTAGGCCATAATCGACTGAAGGTATTACCGGAGACAATTGGCGGACTGCAGGGGTTAGATTCTTTTCTATACCTAAGCAATAATCAGTTTAAACAGCTGCCGGACCAGCTTTGTAATCTCCAGAAACTCAAGTATCTGAACGTAACAGATAATCATCTCAAGCAATTGCCTACCCGTATAGGCGAAATGAGCAGTCTGATTGAATTGCGGCTTTATTATAATCAGCTAGAACGTTTACCTGATTCGATCACACAAATAAAAGGCCTAAGAGAGATCCATCTCTATGGTAATCAACTGGTCATGTTACCAGATCATTTGGGTGCTATAGAAGAACTTCGGATAATCGATTTAAGTGATAATCGAATCACTAAGCTGCCTTCATCTATCGGTAATTTAAGCAAGTTAAGAAGACTGAACCTTAGAAAAAATAAACTGAATAAACTCCCTGAGGAAATAGGTCAATTAAACAGCCTCGTTGAGCTTGATTTAAGAGATAATAATCTGCAAAAAATCCCGGATTCGATTCTACAACTTGGACGATTAGAGAAACTGGATTTAAGATGGAATCACAGCTTGAAGGGAACAGACATTTTAGAGCAATTAGAGCAAAGAGGATGTATCGTTTATAAATAACAAAAAAAGCCTCCAATTAAAGAAGCTTTTCACTCAAATCCATAATATGCGTAACGCGATTTCTCCCCTGTTCTTTAGAAACGTAAAGCGCTTGATCAGCTTTTTCCAGAAAAGTGATGTCTGTATCGGTTGCTTCAAAGGTAGCTATGCCAATGCTTACCGTAATGCTGCCAATCTCCCAAGTGGAGCTGGCTATGAATTGTCGTAGACTCTCAGCTATAGCCGTGGCATCCGATGAATCTGTATTAGGCAGCAGAAGGATAAACTCCTCACCACCATACCTAGCTACGATATCTTCTTTACGAGATTGGGACTTCAAGATACTCGCCATTTTCTCCAGTACATAGTCACCTGTCTGATGCCCATAGGTGTCGTTCACTTTTTTAAAATGATCAATATCTATAATACACAGCGAAAATGCTGCTTGAGCTTGGCCATACCCTGCAATCTGCTCTTCCAGCTTCTCTTGAAGAAACCTTCTATTCTTCAGCCCAGTCAGCTTATCTGTATTAGATAATTCTACTAAAACGGCATTCATCTCCAGCAATTCAGCTTGCTTTTGCTCGATTTCCAGGTGAATTTGTTTGAGCTTTGCCAGCGCCTGATCTTTTTCCCAATAAGCCTCTTCTATTTGCTTCTTCGCAGATCGTAACTCTAGCTCATAATCAATACGTTTGCCCATCTGTACCAGAATACAATCAATGACCTCTACACCTTCACACTCAAGGCGTCTGCCATTTAACAAGTAAGGGACGGCTTGTCCCTTGCTGTCCTTCAAATTGATAAATAACTCTTCCACCTGTCCATTCAGATTGATAAAGGGATAGAAGTATGAATGAAAAATAAGCTTGTTTGCCGTAGACATGATAGATTCAAAATGCTTATGCACCAAATCAACCTGCTTATACCCCATACGGTCCAAGAACGTCTGATTTACATCCTTGATTATTCCTTCATGGGTAATAGAAACATAGCCACAAGGCGCATATCTTAATCGGTCATCCATGATCTAAATATCCTTTCAACACAGCATAATCTCATCTAGCTTACGTAAGATATTCATTAATTAAAGTGATTGTCTCCTCAGGATGGCTTATATGCGGGTAATGCCCTTTAGCCTCCATTAACCGGAAGGTGCTATTATTCAAGTGTTTATGTAGATATTCTCCAGCCGCTAAAGGTACGATACTGTCATCCGAGCATTGTAGAATAAGTGTAGGGATTGTAGCCTTAGGTAGATCTTCCCTATGATCTGAAAAGAACGTAACTTCTGCAAATTCCCTTGCAATAACAGGATCTGCCGAGATAAAGCTGCGCTCCAGCTCTTTCGTTAACATCGGGTCAGGGTTGTTCATAGCAAGAGGTGCCATAAAGCTAGCCCAGCCAGCAAAATTCATCTCCATCATCTCCAGAAGCTCAGTAATATCGCTCTTCTCGAAGCCTCCGAAATAAGTATCCCCCTCATTTAAATAACATGAAGAAGGACCAATCATAATCATTTTATCAAAATAATCCGGCCGCTCAATCGAAGCAAGCATCCCGATCATAGAACTAATCGAATGACCTATAAAAATAATATCTTTGAGTTCCAACGTTTCGATGACATCCAATACATCCTGTACATAGCCGTGGAGCGTATGATATTTATCTGTTGTATATGCACTTAAATCTGAGTTACCTGAACCTACATAATCAAATAGAACGATTCGATATTTCTTCTCAAAAGAAGGCGTGATAAACTGCCACATGCTCTGGTCACACCCAAATCCATGTGCAAAAAGGATAGTTCTTTCTCCTTCTCCAATCACTTTCACATGATTCCGCGCCCTAACATCGTTCATTTCATATAACTCCCTCTATAGTTAGCATTCTCTCTATTTTGAAGGGTTAACCTGGAAATATCAAGAGCATAAAAAACTCCGCTAGAGTAATCTCTAGCGGAGTTTTTATGATATCTAATTTTAGAATGCTGAAGTCCATCCCGCATCGGCAGCGAGGACTGCTCCGTTTACAAAACTGGAGTCATCTGAAGCCAGGAATAACGCAACTTGTGCGATTTCTTCAGGTGAACCTACACGAGGAATTACAGCCTGTGTTAGTTGAGTGCGGCTCATGCCGAACTCATTAATATTTTTCATAGAAGCACTAATGTTAGTGGCAGTAGCTCCTGGTGCGATGGCATTACAACGAATGCCTTTGTTGGCATACATAAAAGCTGTATTTTTCGTCAAGCCTACTACTGCATGTTTGGAGGCAGTATAAGTTGCTCCAGCATGAGCACCACTTACGCCACCGGTAGAAGCGGTATTCACAATAACGCCCTTTCCTTTTTCGAGGAAAATAGGTAGCGCTTTACGTGTGGACCGCATTACACTTTTGGTATTGATGTCAAAGATAAGATCCCATCTCTCATCATTAATATCACCAACTGGCTCAAAGCCGTCCATAATACCCGCATTATTCACTAGTATATCTAGCGTTCCATATTCATTTACTGCGGTATCAATCATGTTATTGATATCTTCGACTAGAGCAACATTTACTTTCAACGCCTTAGCTACTCCACCATTACTAACGATTCCTGCTGCGACTTGTTCCGCACCTTCGAGGTTAAGATCGGCTACTATTACTTTAGCACCTTCTTTAGCGTACAACTCTGCGATAGATTTCCCCATACCCGAGGCTGCTCCGGTAACAACTGCAACTCTGTCTTGAAGTTTCATGTTGGAAGTCTCCTTTACGTTTATCTATAATGTAAGTATCAATACAAGCAAAAACGCCTTCGGCGTCCTTAATGGGACGGTAAGCGTATATGCGAGAAATATAAGGATAAAGTATAGCGTGAAACTTATACTTCCTTATATTTTATAAAATCTCTAAATCACTTAAAATTTATTCTACTCAAGTTTAATCTTCTGCAATTTAACTATCAATATACAAATGAGACATCAAATGTTCATAAATATATATAACTTGGAATTGTGTTGAAATAGGAATAGAAAATAGACAGTTAGGTGGTCTTCTGTTGCTTAAAAATCGAAGAACGAGTAAATCGAAGAAAGAACTAAAAAATGCATTGATATTACTCATGGAAAAAAAGAATTTCCGCACCATTACGATAACCGATATTGTGACCCTAGCCGATTTAAACCGTGGAACCTTCTATAAGCATTATCAAACCAAAGAAGAACTTCTGAATGAGCTGATTGATGATGTGCTGGAGGATTTAATTAAGGCTTATAAAGATCCCTATCTCCATACCGATAAATTCATGGTGAGTGAGCTTACTACCTCTAGCATCAAAATTTTTGAGCATGTCGTTTCCTACTCTAATTTTTATACCATCATTGTAAATTCCAATGTTCTGCCTGGGTTTCAAAATAAGATTTGTGACATCTTAAAGGAGCTAACCAAGCAGGACTTAGTCGAGGTTAATAATACTAATAACAATATAAATATCGAATTATTTTCTAGCTATACGGCCTATGCTCTATTTGGATTAATCATGGAATGGGTAAAGGGAGGGTTCAAATATACTGCGAACCATATGGCAGAGCAGTTGATTCAAATTCTGTCTTTTAATTCACACAATGTGATCATAAAGACTTCAAATCAACCCATTAAGCAGAATTTAATCTCTATTAATAGCGACTAATTATCTGTACCACCAAAAAGCCACTCCAATGTGCTGGAGTGGCTTTTAATAGGCAATTTATAGATTATGGTCTTCCTTTTCCACCGCCACCGCCGCCACCTGGACCTTGATTGGTGTTCGCGGTGGTTACTCCGGATTCATTCAGCCAAGTTACACTACTTGTGATTTCAAACGCTACTACTTTCGTTCCTCCAGTATATTCGCCATCCGTATACAATCCATTTGCTTCACTGCCAGTCGAGGTACCTCCCGAGTAGAGGGTGTATGATCCACCGTCTTTCAAATCAGGGGAGCTCATCACCAACGACTGATAATCCTTCGATGGAGCAAAGGTTAGGATCGTGTTTCCTTCGCTATCCTCCAGATGGACCAATGTTCCGGCCTTCTGGATCTGAGGAAACGTCATGCTGACTGCATGTTGGCTGGAGGTGTCAGACGTTGCCTGAGCCATACCCGAGCTTCCCGCGGCTATTAGAGTACCGCCACTCTGTTCAAAGCTGCCATCGTAATCGAGAGCACCGTTTCCACCATTAGTAGGTCCATTAACAATTACTGTACCACCTGACATCACGATAGAGCCGTTCGAATCCAATCCGTCACCTGTGGCATCGACTGTTAATGTTCCCCCGCTAATCGTGAGCACATTAGCCGCAGCATCGCTGAATTGATCCTGCTCCTGAGGGCCACCTCCTACAGTCGCTTCATCATTACCTCCTGCAACATTCACTCCATCATCAGAAGCAACCACATGAGCTTCACCACCGGAAATCTCGATGTTTGCTCCTTCAATCCCTTCGTAGCTCTTCGTAATATCAATTTTGCCACCGGATATCGCCACCAAGGCATCCGCATGGATTCCATCGTCGCCAGTTTTGATGTTGAATTCTCCATCGGCTATCGCAACGTTACTGTTGCTGTGCACTGCATCATCAGCAGAATCAATGTTAAATGTTCCGTTGTTTACGCTAATATCTCCTCCAGCCTTCAAGCCTTTAGTACTTGGTATTTCCGATTCTGTTGTTGTAGTTGTTGGTGCTTCCGTTGTTGTTATCTCTGGCTTTGCTTCTGGTTTTGTTGCTGGTGTCGATGTTTCTGATGTTCCCGGTGCTTGGCCACCTGTTCCTTGACCTCGGTCACCTCTCATGCCCATGCCTGCCCCTTGATCACCTGTCTTCACTTCGCCATTCTCGCTGCCTCCGCCTGTAACCACGGTATACGTTCCGCCATCGATTACAAGTGCAGTTTCCGCCTGAATTCCGTCATTGCCAGCCTTAATATCAAATGTTCCTGCTGCTATAGCAAGGAAGCCTTTGTCCGTTTCGGTATCGTTCGTTGATTTCATTCCGTCACCTTCAGCTGTAATGCTGATACTTCCATCCTGCACAGCGACTAGATCTTTACCGACAATCCCGTCATCGGCAGCCTGAATTTCAAGTGTGCCATTCATTATTTTGAGATCGTCCTTGCTTGTAATCCCATCATTATAATTAGCAGAAACGGACAGCTTCCCTGTGCCATTGATTGTTAAGTCTGCTTTACTAAAGATAGCTGCACTAGGCTCATCTGTAGTGTCATCAGCATAGACATAAGTTGCTCCATCCGATACGGAGTTCTCTGTTCCGTCCTCCAAGGTAATGATCACTTTACCTGCTTCTTTAATATCAATTGCAGCACTATCGCTGTTCGTGATGTTCACACCGTTCAGTACCAAATGCACAATACCTTCATCCTGATTATTAACTACAATCTGTCCATCACTCAGCTTACCAGACAGCACATAAGTTCCCGCTGCAGTAATTGTCACTGATCCATCCTTAGACTCAGCCCCGGTGCCGTCAACAAGCGCACTTGTTCCAGCCAAAGCAATTTCCGTCGATTGGTCCGCCGTCCAACTTGTATTAGAATCGTCTTCATCGAAAGTTACTAAGTCCGACAGCTTTGCACTTGCCAGTTGTACTCCGGTAGCAGCTCCACTCTGGCTCGACGTTAATTCACTCGACATAGCTTCAGACTGTGCTGTCGTATTATTATTGCTGCAAGCCGACATGAGTCCCGCACACAGTAACAAGACCCCTATTTTACTGATTGTTGTATAATTCTTCATATCTCATCCATCCTTTCGGTCATTTTAATAGTCATTTGCAGTGGGATTCATAGTTAACGAGAGATCTAGATTCCCGTTACGAGTGCGAATCGCATCTAGGAATTCCTTCTGGTTCACAGTCTCGCCCAGCGTAACGACATAGACTAGTTCATATAAACTACCAAGCTCAGTCGTTCTAATCTTCTTAAGGTCATACCCCACATTAAATTTGTTGAAAACTTCAGCGAATGCCTCCTCATAGCCCAGACTCTCTGGAATAGTTACCTTGAGTGTCTTTTGCAACGTTGTTTTTACCCCGAAATTAGTCCGATTAAGAATAAACATAAGTGCGCACAAGATAAGAGTGAACAAGACTGCGTATCCAAATGAACCTACCCCGCAGGCCAGTCCTGATGCCATGGTAAACAATACAAATGTGATATCCTTCGGATCACCAGGCGCACTTCTGAACCGAATGATGGAGAATGCTCCGGCAAGACTGAAGGCTCTGGCAACATTACTGCCAATGAGCAGGATGATGATGGCCACAATTACGGGCAGCATTACCATCGTGAGTGTGAAGCTCTGCGAATACCCACTGGAATTCGTCTTCATATAGGTGTAGCTAATGATCCCGCCAAGGGCGATAGCTATAACAATAGTTAGGATTGCGTTGGTAAACGTTAGCTCTGTACTCGTTGCTACGGTAAATAATGAATCAAGCATAAAGAGCACTCCCCCGTTCTGTTTTACTGTTCTTCAGCATTTTTTTATATTCATTACCGTACTTGGAGAAGCTTGTACGGTACATTTGATGCTCTGAGAGCATTTTTGCTAACCAAACCGGAATCGTATTTTCAGCCTTTACTTCCATAAGCCACTGACCTGGCTCTAGTAATGGTTCGCCATAAACGCCATGCTCCATCTTGAGATCGTACCGCCGACTTCGAATATTCGTATCGAACGTGATTCTTAAATCACGATTTTTTTTACAAAACAACGCTTTGCGGTCATAAGACAGATACACCTTTGGCTGCAATTCATACCGCGTTAAAAAGTATTTAATCTCTTCAATCACCTGTTTGTTCATATAATCCTTAAATTCTGGCTCCCTGCCAGTGGCAACAAAAGCATAAGCCTCGTCTAATTTGAGCGACGTTCTTCTTTTATTCACCAGCCCGAACACCTTCTTCTTAATTTCCAGATACACCTTTGTATCTTGATTCGGAACACCGTAAGCTCGCAAACGCAGCTTCTCTTTGTACTTCGGCTTCGCAAGACTATTACGAATCAGGGTATTGTGCGCAGTATCATAATATAAGTTGGTGATGGAATAAAACTCATGCTGCTTGTTGAAATCGTCTAGTTCCATGTATTCGAGTAATTGGTTATAAAATTTATAGTAAGCTTCGTTGTCCAGTAAATATTTGTTCTCATAACGGTTGAATACCTCAATCGCCATATGGGATCATCCTTTCTGTTTATCATTGTCTCGTGTGCTTATGAATGTATCTTAGATCCCAAACCTTTAATGAATCTTAAATGGTTTTACAAACTACCCCACTACAGGTGTAAATCGTAACTCCGGTGAATGTTGGACTTCCGGCCGCTGTTGTCTGCAGATTTATTGATTTACATTGCTATTCGCAGTGGAAATCCCCAGACAAAGGCGGACGCTATCGCTCCTAAAGTTCCAAAATCCCCCTCCGTTACTTGCCACCTTATTTGTCCGTTTTTAAAACATATCAATGTCTCTCTTCATTAAGGTTCAGTAAAGGTAATACTGATATAATGACCTCAATAACAAATACTCGTTTTATGTAGGGGATGCAAAACCATGAGAATATTAATCGTAGAAGATGAGCTTCATCTCGCTGAAGCCTTAACTCAAATATTAAAAAAACATAATTATTCGGTGGATGCAGTCCATGACGGTAGATCGGGTCTGGATTACGCACTGAGCGGAATTTATGATTTGCTGCTGCTCGACATAATGCTACCTGAGATGGATGGGGTTAGCGTCCTCAAGACGCTGCGCAAGAAAGGGGAATCCACTCCCGTTATCCTGCTTACCGCAAAGGGGGAGATAACAGATATGGTCACTGGACTAGACTATGGGGCTGATGATTATATCGCCAAACCTTTTTCCTCGGAGATCTTACTGGCACGAATAAGGGCTGTACTAAGACGTAAAAACGAGGTTATTCCAGATGATGCTTTAAAGTTCGGGGATATTGAATTGAATACATCGACTCTGAAGCTTACCGTGGGTGGCAAAGAGATCAAGCTGAACCTTAAGGAAAGTGAATTATTGGAGCTTCTGATTCTTAGAAAACAAGCCGTAACCTCCAAGGAACAAATTATTGAGAAGTTATGGGGGTTCGATTCGGAGGCAGAGCACAACAATGTGGAGGTGTACATTTCTTTTTTGAGAAAAAAATTGACCTTCTTAAATTCGACTGTACGCATTAGTACGATCAGAAATGTAGGGTATGTATTAGAGGTGACGGCCTAATGTTCACGAAGCTCAGAAATCGATTTCTTATTGTTAACCTAGTAACTATATCCGTAATAATGCTGGTGGCTTTCATCTCGATTTATGTCATTACGTACCAAGATGTCCAAAACAATATTCAGATGGATCTTCACAGAATTATGGAGAACTACAAGTCTCCCGGCGGTGATACAGGACGAATGGGCTCAACTAAGGGAGGTTCCCAGTTACCCCATGCTGATAATAAACGTATGGATAACGGAACTCCACCTCCGGAACGGTCCGTCTCATTTATGCTGAAGATAGATACAGCGTCGAACCTCATCGGGAAAGATTCCAAATTTACGATGGACGATGAATTTTATGATACGGCTCTGCAAGAGGCTCTGAGTGCTGATAAAGATACCGGAAGGTTCACCTTGGACAGCAGCAAATGGATCTTCAACATCCAGCATACGAATGATGGGGCAATGCTTGTATTTCTGGACATCACTGCCCAGCAGAAAATCCTCACCAATCTAATCTATACCTTCTCTGTAGTTGGCTCGGTAATGCTAATTATTTTATACTTCACAAGCCGGTTTTTCGCTAATCGGTCCATCGCACCGGTGAAGGAGGCTTTTGATAAACAAAAGCAGTTTATTGCCGATGCTTCCCATGAATTGAAGACGCCGCTGACCATTATTAACACCAATGCGGATGTTCTTCTCTCCAACAGTGATGATACTATTCACAATCAGTCGAAGTGGCTGCACTACATCAAATCGGAAACAGAGAGAATGACCAGTCTGACCAATGATCTGCTATACCTAACCGAGATGGACGACTCCAGATCGACCATGATCTATTCGAAGTTCAATTTGAGCGAAGCGGTTGAGAATATTATTTTAACGATGGAAGCTGTTATCTTCGAGAAGCATATCTCGCTTGAATATGACATTGAGCCTAACCTGACCGTGATGGGGAATAGTGAACAAATTAAACAAGTGATTATGATCCTTTTGGACAACGCTGTAAAATATACGAATCCTAAAGGCTCAGTCACTTTATCCCTTAAAAAACAACATAATGATATGGTGTTATCGGTCACCAATACGGGTGAGGGCATTGCATCGGAGCACTTAGCAAGAATCTTTGACCGATTCTACCGTACGAATACTTCCCGAGCGCGTAAACAAGGGGGTTATGGCCTGGGGCTGGCGATTGCCAAATCCATCGTTGAACAACATAAAGGAAAAATTTACGCCAAAAGCACGGTCGGCGAATCCACCACCTTTTACGTTCATCTTTCATAACTAAAAGTAAAAAAAGACTCGATCCCTGTTATCACTAGGATTTGAGTCTTTTTAATATGCTGATTTCATTTATTATACTTCGCCCCAATAGACCTCGGTCTCATATTCAAAAAACACTTTATCATCCTGTTTATTTCGTTCAAATAGGTTCCTCAGCTCCGTCATCATATTCTCGTAACGTGGATCTCCGGGGGCCGGAATGTAGGAAGATGATCTCGCCCGTCCGCTTAATCCCTCGAAATCAAACACCTGCTGATTGCTAAAGTGCGCTACTTGCATCTGCCCTGCCTTAAAAAAGGAGCTAAGGATTTCGGGGGTAATATTCTTATGATTAACTTGAGTGTAGTCGGTGCTGAAGGTTTGCACGAGCTGCTCATATTCCTCCAGAAATGGGGTACCGTAAGTACGCCGAGAATTCCATATCAGAACTGCCTTTCCACCCGGTTTAAGAATGCGCTTGAATTCCAATTGCGCTGCACCCCTATCAAACCAGTGAAACGCCTGGGCACACACGATAAAGTCTACAGACTGGTCTGGCAATTCTGTCTTCTCGGCAGAGCCAGGCAATGCGCGGAAATGGTTATCCTTTGCGAACTTCTCCTCCGCAGCTGTACGCATTTCCGGATTTGGTTCAACGGCAGTCACGCGACACCCGCGCTCCAGAAGCAGTGCTGAGAATATTCCTGTTCCTGCGCCAATATCCGCAATATCACAATTCGATTTTAAACCAATCGTATTGTATAAATAATCAATGGCTTCTTTAGGATAACTCGGGCGGTATTTCACATACGAATCTACCCGATTTGAGAACCGTTCTTTGTTATTCATCCCAATACTCTCCCTTAGCTTTTAGGTTCGTACTCACTTAATTTGCCTTGATAGATTAGCTTCAGCCGATCGCTTTGCCGAAAATCATCCGGCGTTACGAGCGCAGGCAGCTTGTTCCATAGCTTAATGCCTGATCGTTCCAGAATCTCAGCTACAAATTGCGAGCAGAAATAAGAGTTGCTGAATTCAACAGGTTCCTTCAAAGCGATACCAATCACGCCGAGAATATTATAGAGATACTTTTGCCGGCTTCGGATAAAGACTTTGAGTACCCGCTCCATTTTCTCCACTTCACGGGCTGTAACTTGAAGTTCATATAGAACACACGTCGTATTTGGATATTTGCTGAACGTGCCTGTCTTAATATCCTCCTTCACGAATCCTCCGTTTAGAGGGTTGCTCGGGTGCTTTCTGCCAAAGCTATATAACTCGGAAAGCTCCCGATTAAAGGAGATCGAGGCATGATTATAAGGAGCTCTCGTGTAGCCTTGAATAAGCTTCGTAAAGAGCGTTCCGGTATTCGTAAGCAAGATAAAGACCGATGGATCATCTGCCATTTACAATTTTCCCCTTATCAAGATTGAACGTTTCCTTCATAATAACATATGAACCCATTAATGGAATCTACTCTACGACAAGTTGGTGATTAGCTATCGACCGCTCTCTATTAACGGTAATCCTGATTTTTGCGGCCTTATCGGCCATTCACTTGATGTATGTAGTTATAGGCAAATTACAGCCCAGTAAAGACTATACAGGGATCGGCTTCCGCATCAAAACCTGGTGGGGAATGCTTTTTATCTTTTGTTTGGCTACTCTCTTTAATCCAGTCGTCTCACTATTGGCACTAATGGTACTGACCTTCTTCGCACTCAAAGAATATTTCTCCATGATAAAGTCACGAAAATCCGACCGCAGACTATTTCTGTGGGCGTACTTATCCATTCCTCTACAGTTCTACTGGATTTATATCGAATGGTACGGGATGTTCATTGTGTTTATTCCAGTCTATGTATTCTTACTCCTACCGCTACCTAGGCTCATTAATAAAGGGACAGTTGGCTTCCTGCGTAGTGTTAGTTCAACCCAGTGGGGATTAATGCTGATGGTCTTCGGACTTAGTCACTTAGCTTATTTTCAATTTGCTACACCGGAGTATGGAGCGGGGCTTGTATTATTCCTAGTAGTGCTGACACAGCTGAATGATGTGGTCCACTATCTTGCATCCCTTTATATGGGAAAGCGCAAAGTGGTCCCAACCGCCAACCCGTATTTAACCTGGGAAGGTTTTGCCTGTGCGTTTGTCGTAACAACCGGGGTCTCCTATTTGATCTATCCCTACCTGACGCCGCTCAACCCGATCTTCGGTTTCCTGTCAGGCATGCTAATCAGTTTGAGCGGCTTCTTGGGTAGCTTAACGGTTTCCGTGCTGAAGCGAGATTTGCTCATCGGTGATGGCGATAAATTCGTAGCTTTAAAAGAAAGCTATTTAAGCCGTGTGGATAGCTTGACCTACACCTCGCCGGTCTTTTTCCATGTCATCCGTTATTTCTTCGATTTCATGTAAATTAGTTTTCTACAACGATTTTGGTCGCTTGGCCGATAGGTGGCAAGCTCTTGGTCAACATCGGACCGTAGAACGCATACACTTTGTCACCTTTTTTCAGCTCACTTATGGCAATCTTCTGATTGTCTTTCGTGCCGAGAATAGTCGTAGTATCTGAAGTATTTAGAACAATCGTCTCGAAGGAAGAATCACTGAGCTTATCGCCTTTGATTACAACGCGGGTCGTGCCATTATCTGAAGGAGTAACCTCTTCGATCACGCCAACCGTTCCCAAGGTCTGCTGATCGGGAGCTTGTTCTTTCACAACAATCTTGATCGCGCCCGCCAATGGCGGCATGCTCATAGCCATGACCATACTGTGCTCGACCTCGATGGACATGCCTAGCTGCAGATCAGCAAAGGTTAGCTTCTTATTATCAGCAGATACGATCTCCGTTTCATCAGAAATGCCTAGGCGAATGCCATGACCATAGCCGTTGAGGCCGATTTCAGCATTTTTTTCGCCCTTATAAATACTAGTGATTGATCCTTGTTTGATCGTGTCTGAAGCGGTCTCTCCATTGCCTTGTTCCTTGGAATTAATCGATATGGTTCCAGTTGGGCCTGCGACTACTTTAAGCTTCAATACTTTTTCGAAGAATGATAATGGAACGTAGGTTTTGCCATTCTTTAGCTCTGGTACAGCACCCAGCGAAAGAATTGTTGTACCATTACGGTAAGCATCTTTTGCAATTTGAAAGGACATCGACTGGCTATCTTTCTCAAGACCTAGCGATTGAAGGCTTTGAGTCCATGTTAGCTTGTATCCAAGCGCTTCAGCTGCTGTACGGATTGGGATCATAACTTCCTTGCTTGAACCTACGTATAGCGGAACATCGACTGGGGAGTAGCCGTTACCATCAATGACTAGCACATATTTTAGACCACCATAAGAATCCTGCGGTACTGAGGAATTGGTCGCTGGTTTGACTGGAGCTGGCTGGATTGGAGCAGCAGAGATGACGTTCGATGCTATGAGCGTGCCAGCGAGGACCGCTCCGATTACTTTGAATGTTTTCATTGTGAATTATACCTCCTGAGATGAATGAAATTGTGCTACTCTATCATTCTTAACGTGAGGTCCAGGAAAAATGTTGCGATAAGATCAATCACTCAGACGTTCCATAAATGATCTTGGAGCGTCTTTGTCATGTCCTCTTGCTGGCTGGCAAACTGCTTAAATCTATGTCCGTTCGCTCCAGAAGGATGAGGAAATCCCCATAAACAGCGGTGATCATCGAGCTTACCCTCAGATACCAAAAGCTGGAGCATTCCCTCCACCGTTTTTCCTAGAGGAATAATTAAAGCTTGGCTCAGGATGCCCAGCTCCTGCTCTAACGACAATAGCGTACATTCTCTAAGGAACGGATCTGAACGTAGCTTAGGATGTGCCCCATTATAATTTTTCTTCTCTACGAACACAGGAAAACGCAATAAAGAGGTGGTATGCAGGTTCGTTTGCTGCTTCTGAAACAATTGGTCACAAGAGGTAAGGTTCAAGTACTGATGAAGCCCAAGTGTATCTAGCATGTGAATTAACGTACTTCTCATGGAGCCTGCGAACCTCGCCGCTTCTTTTGCTTTTCTGCATACCTCTTCATCTGAAAGCCCGGCTTTCAACCCAATAACTGCTTCTTGTATGGCTATTCTCATTTGTGTAAACCCGGGCGTTAGTCCGATAATAATCACCTTTGCAGATGGATTAATGTATTCATTGTGCGGTGCATAGTACATTTCAAGCTTCCCGCTTCGCTTCATTAGAAGCTTATCCACCTGCAGATCATCTTTCGATAGCACGGTCCCCTTCGGAAGAGAGAGCATCGCTGATTTATACTGTTGTAAATGGTTAGAGATGAGCATGTCATCCACCTCTCATGTCCCTATAATGATCCACTCACGAGACGCCCTTCGAACCATACCGCTTGACGGTCCGCTCTTCTTGCTACTGCTTCGGCCGAGCAGCTGGCATGCAGCAGCACAAAGCTTGCCGTGTCTCCTACTTTTGGCCATACCTGTTCACCTTTTAGATTAAGAGGCGTTATCCCTCCTGTTATGAATCTAAGGGATTGCGATAATGACCCTTCATCACTACACCCATATAACTCTGCGTACCGTCCCGCCTTCTCCAATTGATCTCCATTTCCAAAAGGAGACCAGTGATCCGTAAGGCTGTCTGTTGCCAGTTTCACTTGTACACCTTGGCTGTGCAGCATCGGTAGTGGCATCATCATTCTTCCAATAGGTACTGTGGATGCAATACCCATACTAAGTGATGCCATCCGTGCAGCCATTTCCTCTGCTTCCTGCTGCGATGCACCTGCGAACCAGAATGCGTGACTAACGGTCACCTTGCCCTGTAAGCCAGCTTCTTCTGTGAGATCAGCCAAACGCGATAGCGTCTGCTTTCCTGCTTCTTTTCCATCATGTAAGTGAAGATCAATGCCAGCATTATTCATTACCGCTAGCTCGACCATGGTCTGGAGTGACTTCTCGATATCTCCATCCACTGAGTATGGATCGACACCACCTACATAGGTTGCCCCCTCTGCCAGGGATTGCTTTACTAATTCAACAGAATTAGAGCGAAGCAGACCATGCTGCGGAAAGGCTACAATTTCAGATGAAATTTTGCCCGAGAAGGTATCCAATGCTTGCAGGGTTGCCTCTAAACGCTTCAGACCGCTGACAGGCTCAATATTACAATGACTACGCACATGTGTAGCACCGAAACGCTGTATAAGCGTCAAGATGCTCTCCGCTTGTTGTCTCGCCATAGGCAGCAGCTTAGGCAATAATACCTTCTCTTCCTCAATGCGTTCGAAGACACCGGCAGCAGGCTTTACCGCTTTCCATGGTCCAGCGAAATATGTTTTATCTAAATGGATATGCGCCTCCTCAAAGGAAGGAAGCATCAATAACCCTTTGCAGTCATATTTAGGTAGATGACTCTGAAGCTCTACGTCCGCTCCAACCACTTCCGAAATCTTATCCCCGTCAATTCGGATATGACAAACCTTCGTATCTGTACCAACCACTTGTCCATCCTCAATAACATAACCCTGCTCTAATCTTATATTGGTTAACCAGTAAGAAGCATTCAACATGCTACCCCATCCTTTTCTCAACGATTTAATATAGGTGCAAACCACTTTATCCTAAATGGTACCATAGCCTTCCTATATAAAAAATGTTTGAAAGGTTTTTAGCATAAGACTATATCGTAAATATCCCAACTTCTAACTTTAAAAATACAGATAACTCGCTGAGTTCTCTAAGTTTGGTCGTCATCTCATCGATAGTCGCAAGTTGCTCCTCCGTGGAAGCCGCTACTTCCTGTGAGGACGATGCCGACTGATCAATGAGCTGCGAAGATTGCACTAGAGCCTTTAATGATTGATGTGACATTGTAGACAGCTCACCAAATATGCCTTGAATGCGCAGCGTGCTTTGGGTTGTTAGATCAACCTTCTGAACAATTTCCTCCAGAGATTGTTGCCCTTGTAATACTAAATCATTCTGTTGATTGACCACTTGTTGACTCGATTCCATCGTTTTGACCGCTGCATTCGTATCCGCTTGAATTGCGCCAACAAGCTCGGCAATCTGCTCGGCTGCTCTTTCGGAACCTTCAGCAAGCTTACGGATCTCTCCTGCAACTACTGCAAAACCTTTCCCTTGCTCTCCAGCGCGGGCCGCTTCAATGGCTGCATTTAGCGCGAGTAGATTCGTCTGACTAGCCAATTCGGAAATCACGTTAATGATCTCACCGATTTGGCTGGATCGGCTGTTCAACTGTGCAATGGTTTCTGTTGAGCGCTCAATGGAACTAACCATAGTTTCCAAGTGATCTACAGATGCCCGGTTTGCACGCTGGCCAGTTTGCACCGCTTTTATTAAATGATTGGAATCGTGAACTGTCTTTACCGTTTCCTGCATAATTTCCTCAGAGATTTCCCCTGTCCGTTCCATCATCGTGAGTACTTGCCGCACATGATCTGCTTGCTCCGTCGACCTCACAGCCATATCCGTAATAATCGTGGTAATTTGCTTGGATGTCTCATTTGTCTGCTCTGCTGAAACTTGAAGTATTTCTGCATTTTCATTCAGATGATTGGCCTGTGAAGTAACATTCCCGACGATGGCCCGAATGTTATCCAGAAACTGATTCATTGAATACGCCAACATCCCAATCTCATCATTACGCTTCATGTCCAGCTTCTTAGTCAGATCGCCTCCGTGTTCAACAAGCTCCATTACATGCTCATTAATTCTTCGCAGCGGTCGTACAATAAGTCGGGTTAAGATAATGAAGAGTAAGACAATAAAAATAATCAAAGCGATAACAAAACCGCCAATAATTAAATATTGGTTGTTCATCATTGGCTCCAAGATCTGTTCTACAGACATCACTAGCACTAGCTTGTAATCTGTATCGCCGATCCTTGTAAAAGCATAAACATTCTTCGAGTCCTCCGTACCACTAGTTCCCGTAGATTGTGCTATGACCTGACCAACCTTCTGCAACTGTATGTCCGGTTCATCAAATATAGCTTTACCTATATCGTGCTTAGGGTTCTGGCTTGCTACATATCGACCAGCTTTATCTATGACAAAATAATAACCTGCATCCTCCTCACTCATTTCAGCCAAGCTCTTCTGAAAATCATTCGACAATCGACTATTCAGTTTAGTAGAAGTAAGCTCCACCTTATAGTTAAGCTTTTGTTCAACTTCATGACTGAGAATTTCATTAAACTTAGAAAATGTGTACATACATAGACCTGCAAAAATCAACACCATGTATACTACAGAAACGGTCATAACGATGGTTCGAACGGTTTTCTTCTTCAATGTCTGAATTCCCTTCCAATCTAGTGACATCATGTCATCCATAGCTACAGATTAATCTGACCGTGATGTTTGACGCTGGATCTAGCTTCTCCAATGCGATTAGCTTCCTTGTTCAGTAGCTCATCCACTCGATGGCTCTTCAGCCCCCTTCTAGGAATCTCCTTTAAGACCTCTTCCAGTCCGGTGATCATGTTCAGCGGTGCTTCTCGATCTGCCCCCGGTGTATCACCATTGTCGTGCAGAACGATGATAGAACCGGGTTTTATCTTTTTCAATAAGTCATGCTTTATTTGGGCTGCGCTAACAGACGCCTTCCAGTCTCCCACCATTACAGACCACAACACTACCCGATAAGAACGTCTAAGAAAGACAAGATCGCCTAAATTAAGGAGCCCCCATGGTGGTCGATACAAGATAGGCCGCTCTCCTGTAATCCGCTCGACAATATCAGCTGTTCGATCTACTTGCTTCCTTCTATTCGTCCATGGAGAGTAAATCCAGTTAGGCGTATGTGTATAATTATGAATGCCGATCTGATGTCCTTCACGGTGCATTCGCTGGATTAAATCCGGGAATTGCTCAGCCCTTTTGCCTAATACGAAAAAAGTTGCTTTAACGTCATGTTCATGCAGCAAGTCCAATAATTCAGGGGTATAGCATGGATCTGGCCCGTCATCGAAAGTAAAGGCAACTTCCTTCGCGGCATTTCCTCTGGATACAACTCCCCATCCCAATATTCGAGTAATCACAAACGGAACAATCATATAAAGAATAATCGCATCTATAGCTAAAATAAGGAGCGTCCACATTAGGAAACCGCCTCTTTCCTTCGAGGAGCAAACCGCGCTTTCAAAGACTGCTTACTAAGCACGAGCATCTTAGGAGACAACTTCTCCGTGCTGTCCTCAACGCGATGTTTCCCCTCCGGATGCAGCATCCGAAGTAAGAACCGAAGATAGATTCCGAACCATCGCCGCTGCCATTTGGACTTGATAGGATGCTGCTCAAACCCTATTCCATGAATGATCCCCCGGTGAAGTAGCGTAATCCCCGTTAGCGCCTGCACTTTGCTTAGTTCTGGATTGCTATCTAGTTCACGACTAATCTCCTTCATGGCCTCGCGAAGCATACGTGCAGTTCGAATTCCGGCCCGATCAGCGCCCAGCGTACGCGTAAGCTGCACTACCTGACGATTATCCAGATGAAGTTCACCCACCCAATCTCCGGGAAGAATCTGATGTCCATCTTGGCAGACTATACTTTCACCGTGATACTTTAACACGACCAATTTACATATCCCGTATCTCCACACGGACTGGCTGCGGAATTTGGTGACAATAGCAAATAGGTTCTCCCACATCATCCAAAGAGATTGCGAGAATAATTTTATAAATGAAACTGAGGCTACCATTAATCTTCCTTCTTTCGTGTAAAAGTTTATCTTCTAGCAAAATCTTTCACTAAACGCCGCGTATACCTGCCGATCATCTTTACTAAACCGTTGCCAAGATAAGCACCTATCCAAAGAGATACCGCGCCTAACAGCATGAACAGAAGTGAGGTGTTGAGTGTTTTATTTTCAATCCCGAATAACGATATAGAAGAGATATCGATGAAATACAAGATAGGGGACAACAAGAGAATAATAGGGGACAAATAAAAAAGAGTTGCACATATGAGACTGAGCATTCCAATTCCAAATTGCAGCATTAACCCTATAATTGCTCTCCAGTTATGCTCATCGGACAACTCCGCCTTAACCTTTTCCCATATGTTTCCTTGTTCTTGAGATCGAGTTGGAAGCGTCCGAACGGAGATATCCGTATAGACTTTCGTTCGAATTCGCTCATGTTGTAAAAAGGTTTCGGTAGAACGCAAAACATAATAAAGGATCGGAATCCCTACTATGGTGAAGGACATCGCGACCCCAAAAGTGATGCCTACCAAATAAAAGCAAAAGTAAAATAGCCCTGTGGCAAAAGTAATTAATAAGAAACAGAAATTCCTCACATGCTTCCGGATCATTTGACTCATATTCTCCTCTTCCTCTCTGCACTAAAAATTTGTTCATCTTTGTAAATCCTATGTTAGAGCTCCTGATGTAAAATCGACCAGTGCCATAATGTCATATGACAGTTATTTCATACAAAAAAGCACCTTTCGCCTACTCCCACAAGGGAAAATAGACAACAAGGTGCTCGCTCTACAATTTCAGATCATTCGGTTTTAGTTATTCCAAAGTGCCAAAGGCTTTCTCAACAGCCTCTTCGCGATTCCGTACACCCAGCTTAGCATAGATGGTAGAAGCGTAATTTCTCACCGTTCCATCAGACAAATACAATTTAGCTGCAATGGATTTATAACGCATGCCCTTTGACAGGCATTCTAGAATTTCCAGCTCGCGCGGGGTCAGCCCATACTCATTATTCTGCTCAGTCTGCGCTTCAGAAGTTGGATGCATCTCATAATGATCAATTAATACATTCGTAATAGCTGGTGTTATCATCTTCACACCCCGATGTACGAGACGTATCCCTTCGAATAGCTCCTGCGGTTCAGTAGACTTTAACAAGTAGCCATCTGCCCCGTTTTGCAGTGCTTCGACTGCCAAATCCGTTTCTTGAAAAGTAGTCAGGATCAGCACTCGTACCCCTGGCCACTTTTGCTTAATAAGCTTCGTTGCTTCCGCACCGTCCATGTCAGGCATATTTAAGTCCATCAGCACCACATGAGGCTGTTCCTGCTCACAGAAGCCTACTGCTTGTTCACCATTCTCAGCTAACCCAATGATCTCAAAATCGGGCTGCTGCTCTAAAATAATTCGCAGACTATCCCGAATATAAGGTTGATCATCGACCAGCAATAAGCGAATCATTTCCTCCTGTATCTCTTCAAGCCTTGGTAAACTACAGGTCACTAAGGTTCCTTCCCCTGGCTTAGAGTAGAGATACACTTGGCCTTGCAGGTTGGAAGCACGTTCCTTCATCGCGTTCACACCAAATCCTGCTTTTAAATCTTCAGTGCCTAATCCATTATCCTGCACTTCCAGTCGAATTAACTTCTCTTCGTAATGCAGGGTGATGACAATTTCACTGGCTTGACCATGACGAACAGCGTTGGTTATCGACTCTTGCAAACATCTATATAAGGTCATTTTAGCCTGCTTGGATATTGTATAAGCCTCTCCGAACGTTCTTAGACGAACCTTAACCTTCGAAAAGGTCTGGAAATCATCCACTAATTTCTGCAGGGACTGCATAAGCGTCAATGAATCCTGCGATGAGCCCACATGGTGCAAATATTTACGCACATCATCCAAGCCATTGCGAGTTAGCTTTAATAAGGAATCTATCTTTTGCTCTCCTTCAGAGGTATTCACCTCCGTACGTAAAGTCTCCAGCCCCATAAGAATTGAAGTATAAGAATGCCCTACAGTGTCATGCAAATCTTTGGATAATCGATCTCTTTCCTCCAGAAGGGTCATACGCTCGACTTGTGAGATATACTGCTCCAGGACAGCATTCTGGTTCTTAATAATCCCGTTCTGCTTATGATTCACCACCAGCAAGTGAAAAGCGAAGCCAATCGTATACACCAAGCCAAAGTTCACAATCATCGATATAGCATCCATTTGTTGTGACAATTTAGATAACATTATTGGAATCAAGATCACCGTGATCGGAGCTGACCAACGATAGGACTTCTGTGCACTATTGCTGGCAATCATAAAAGCAATTGGCAGAAAAGTTACATACGAATCAGGAAACAGAGCAGCCAAATATAAGCATAGACCACCTGAAAGAAGGATCTCCGCCATCAGATAATACTTATAATGCAGCTGCAAACAAAACCAAGGCACTGAAAAAGAGATCACACCCCAAACAAACACGATCCAGAAAGGAATCGTAAAGTCCTCCGAGAGGTAACACATCGTAACTATAAAAGAAGTAGAAAAACAAATCCGAAACAGGAGGACGAGCCAATCGTACCAGAACCACTGTTTGACCAGATTAAACAAGACATTGCCCCCTATAAATTCTGCTGACTAGACCCTTATTATAGTGTAACCCCCTGAGGCCTTACTAGTTACAAAAGGTCATGAGATGGGATGACATTTATGCTAGGGGTGTAATTACAGAATAGAAAAAAAGATACCATCCCTTTAGGGGCAGCATCCCTTGATCAATCCTAATCGATTTCTGGAATTAAAACTTAATTCGTGAAAATCCATTGTCTGTCATTACATACCCCACGCCATTGCCTACATAGTTGAAATTAAAATCATCCTTCAGCTTAAAAGTATAATCTACTGCGAGCGTTTTAGGATTTAAAACATATGTGGTGGAACCCGGGAAGCCAAGCTCAATATTACCATCCTGTAATCGGCCCAACGATACAAAAAATTCTGTCTCATCTTTAAGCGCTACCGACTTAACCAATCCTTTGACATTATATAGAGACAGCTTGCCATTGGCATAAACCCCATAAACTTCACCAAGTGAGGATACGACAGCATCACCTGCGATATCTCTTCCCCACAGTAGATTACCTTTAGAGTTGAATCCGAATAACCGATTCCCTGTCTTTGGTATATTAGTACGGATTAGTACTGTTCCATCGGAAAGCACCTGATTGTAAGACACTTCAGTGTACGAATCGGCTGGCATTTGATATGTAAACACTGAATTTAAGGAAGAATCGAGTGCCTGGATACGTGAGCCTTTCCCACCACCGTAATTCGTTTGAATTAAGACACGATTTCCTTGCGCCAATACCGTTCCTTTATAAGAAATATTTTTTACTTTGGTACCATTTTTATTAATTAAAGTTAGTGACCCGTTATAATTCCCATTGTTATCAAAATTACCTTGGGATGCAAAGACTAAACTCCCGTTATCAAGTCTATATAAGTATCCCTCTGTCTGAGACAAATTCACTTTCCATTTCCGTTTTCCGTCTGGTCCCACCGCATAGATCTGAGTTGCGTCAGGTGAAAGATTATCTGTAAAGGTTATGTATACCGTTCCATCTGGCGCCACTAAATAATCTTTCGATTCACGAAACATCGCTGTGCCCGGGTCTGCAAAATTAACTGACCACTTTAGCTTCCCTGTCTGTGTATCATAAGATTTCAGCGTATCAACCAACCATACCTTAGTTTGGGTAGCATGCTCTTCCTTAGTGTGGAGATACACTGTATTTAATGATGGAACCTCCACGGGACCCCCTTCTATGCTTTCTAATGCTCCCACAACATTCAGCTGACTCCATTGGGGGCTAGGTAATTTCGTTACTGTTCCAGCGGCCTCTACAACATTAAAAGATAGCGTACTGGCGGTAATCAGCAAGAGCGCAAGAAGACCTGTAAATATTCCTTTTTTCAAAAAATATCAACCTTTCTTTCCATAAATAGTATGTATCATGTTACTTTACTACCTTTTTTTAGGGACAACAAGATTATATTAATCATCTTTTTTTATAAAGGCATAAATTGTATGATAGTACATATTATTTAGCCAGAAATTATGGATGAAGGGGTCGATAACCAATGGGCGTGAATATCCAGATACAAAATGTAATGGATCAATTAAACAAATGGCTCATTAAATCACCTCAAGAAATCAGACTTATGTCAGAAACAGAAGTGACAGAGCGCCCCCAGCCGCATAAATGGTCACGAAAAGAAATATTAGGACATCTATGTGACTCCGCGATCAATAATCTTGAACGATTCATCAAAATTCAATATGAGGAGCAGCCATACGTCCTGAATGGTTGATTCAAGACTATCTAGAACATATGGAGCACCATATTCAAAGGCAATTTTATAACGCATTACTCATCATCGGAGGAATCATCTATGTTAGCCGCACTACTTCACGGAATCGCCTTAGCCTTTGGATTAATTCTTCCGCTTGGCGCACAAAATGTCTTTGTATTTAACCAAGGGGCCTCACAGCCAAAGTTTAAAAAAGCCATCCCAGTTATTATTACGGCTGCTTTATGTGACACCCTTCTTATTTTATTAGCCGTCTTAGGCGTTTCTGTTCTTGTGTTTGCCATCCCTGTTCTGCAGACCGCTTTATTTGCAGTAGGACTTGTATTTCTTTTGTATATGGGATGGTCCATCTGGAGAAGCACACCTACCTCTTCATCCCAAGACACAGCACCTCTATCTTCAAAAAAACAAATTTTGTTTGCGATGTCCGTTTCTTTATTAAATCCACACGCGATCCTGGATACAATTGGGGTTATCGGCACCAGCTCCCTTAGTTACACGGGCATAGACAAAGTTACATTCGCCGTTTCGACTATCCTTGTTTCTTGGATTTGGTTCTTTGGGCTTGCTGTAGCAGGAAAGACCGTAGGACAAATAGATTCAAGCGGCAAAATCATGCTGATCATTAATAAGCTCTCTGCGATTATCATTTGGGTCGTTGCAGCATATATTGCTTACAAGCTTTTTCAGATGTAATAGAAGAAAGGCCATCCCTATAGGGATGGCCTTTTGTTAATATCTATACATATTCTTGTCCCTACATTCAGTTCACTATATGAGAGTCATAAGCCGTACACCAAATCGTCGTATAATTAAGTCCAATTTACACCATAATGTACTAGAATTTTGACTTCTTGTTCGGAATGCTGTACATTACAAAGTGGACGAACAATAATCAAACCAAAATACTATAATGTTCGCATTTAGAGGTGTATATAATGAAAAAAGTATTCGATTATGAAGATATTCAGTTAATTCCTGCAAAATGTATCGTAAATAGCCGTTCTGAGTGTGATACAACAGTCACCTTAGGTGGTCATACTTTTAAATTACCTGTGGTACCTGCAAATATGCAAACCATCATAGATGAGAAGATCGCCAGCTTCTTAGCCCAAAATGGCTACTTCTACATTATGCATCGTTTTGAACCGGAGAAGCGTACGTCTTTCATCAAGGACATGCACACCCGCGGATTAATCGCATCCATTAGTGTCGGAGTCAAAGAAGAAGAATACGATTTCGTTGAACAATTAGCTAACGAACAGTTGATTCCGGAATTCATTACGATCGATATTGCACATGGTCATTCCGAGGCTGTCATTCGAATGATCAAACATATTAAACAGTATTTACCTGCTAGTTTCGTTATTGCTGGAAACGTGGGAACTCCTGAAGGCGTTAGAGAATTAGAGAACGCTGGGGCCGACGCTACTAAAGTGGGAATTGGACCAGGGAAAGTATGTATCACGAAGATTAAGACAGGATTCGGAACAGGTGGCTGGCAATTAGCCGCACTACGCTTGTGTGCCAAGGCTGCAAGTAAGCCTATTATCGCTGACGGAGGCATTCGGACACATGGAGATATCGCCAAGTCCATTAGATTTGGTGCTTCCATGGTCATGATCGGTTCCCTATTTGCTGGGCATGAAGAATCTCCTGGTGATACCATCGAGATCGATGGAAAGCTGTATAAAGAGTACTTCGGCTCCGCTTCTGAATACCAAAAAGGTGAAAAGAAGAATGTTGAGGGCAAAAAAATAGTTGTCGAGCACAAAGGTGCTTTAGCAGAAACCTTGAGAGAGATGGAGCAAGATCTTCAGTCCTCGATTTCTTATGCTGGAGGCAATAAATTAGAAGCTATTCGTAAAGTAGATTATGTTATCGTTAAGAATTCCATTTTTAATGGTGACAAGGTCTATTAACAAACATAAAAGAGGTGAGTAAGACGACTTAGGTCGTTCTTGCTCACCTTTTTTTAGGTTGTTATGATTTCTGCTATACCACTTTGGGGTAATCATCTAATAGGCTATTAGATTGAACAAGAGAGGATAATCCCTATGCGGCAAGCTATGATTATTATTAACCCCTCATCTGGTAAAGAAGAAGCTGGCGAATATGTCAGATATGCAGAAAGAGTTCTAGCTGATCAAGGCTACTTGGTTACGATTAAGGAGACGGCAAAAGAACTAGATGCAACTCGTTATTGTATCACTGCCTGTGAGGAGTGTTACGATCTAGTCGTCTCCATTGGCGGGGATGGCACGCTTCACGAGACCATTAATGGTCTTATGAATCAGAAACAACACCCAAAGTTAGGTGTAGTCCCTTTAGGAACGGTTAATGATTTTGCCCGCGCGTTACAGATTCCATTGAATCCCGAAATAGCCATTCAAACCCTTGCTTCCTCGAACGTAAAGACAGTAGATATTGGTTGCTTGAATGACCGCTTATTCGGAAATGTTGTTGCTGTAGGTTCAATCGCCGGATCTTTATCCTCCGTTTCAATCGAAGAGAAAACCAAGCTCGGCTCTTTGGCATATTTGAAAGAAGGCCTAAAACAACTTACAAGCACTTCCCCCCACCCTCTTGTCATTCATTATGACGAGAAGACATGGCAAGGCGATTCCCCGCTTTTTCTCGCCGTGTTAACCAACTCCGTTGGCGGATTCGAGAATCTGATACCTGATGCTGCGGTTGACGATGGTCTGCTTCACTGTTTTATTATTCAAGACCTCAGTATACTCAATACCATTACAGCCAGTATTTCTTTACTACTTGGCAGCCTTAAGGATCATAAAGACGTTGTCTATTTCACGGCCCAAAATGTGACTGTGAGCTCTCCAGAAGCCGTAAGAACCAATGTGGATGGTGAAGAAGGTCCGATTTTACCAATTACGCTAAGTGTTCTCCCTCGTCATATCCAAGTCATTGTGCCGGAAGTAGACTAACAAATAAAAAGCAGTCCGGAACTCAAAAAGTTCCAGACTGCCATTCATTTATGGATACCCCGTTCCATATCTCCTTCTAATCAAATAACTAAGAAGTAAATTCTATTCCGATACAATAAACTTTTTACTTAATAACCACATTCCGCCGCTAATCCCTAAGAAATAGATGGGCATCGTCAGTAATGAACCATTATGCAGGGCGCTCATTCCCCATGTCGCCAAACTAACTAATAAGTAATATCCCAAACTGAAGATCGCACCTGCTGTTCCCACAACATCCTGAAAATTGACAAGCGCAAGACTTAGACAATTAGGTAAAGCGATACCGGCCCCCATTAACATGACAAAAAGGGTTATTAGAATGCATACCATCAACATCATATTCGGCAACGAGACAAGGCTGCTTACGATTGTTAATAGCAAAGCCCCACTGGTCATCACTAAACAGCCGATGTGAATTATTTTTTCTGCGGCATAGAGACTCAATAATCTCTTGGACATCATTGCTCCCACTATCGATGCCAAAGCCACAACAATGCCTAGAAAACCATATACTCCCGGTGAAATGTTAAAGTGTTCAATAAATATAAAGGGTGCTTCCGCATAGTAGCTAAATAAAACTCCATTGATGCCCCCGATCAGTAACCCAAACACTAGTACACGTGGCAATGAGAGCATTCTTTTAACGATAGGTAGAATAGCCACCTTTTTTCTCACGGAAACATCAGTCGTTTCTGGCAGCTTCCAAAAAGCATACACAAATAACAACACACTCATCATCACTAATGTAAAGAAAACCGCTCGAAAACCAAAAGCTTGATCCACCCATCCGCCAATAAGCGGCCCTACTGCTGGAGTAAAAGCGATCACCGCCGAGATTTGGGCAAACATGGCATGCCGCTTATTCCCGGATACACTCTCCCGAAGAATGGTTTGCGTAATGATAGAGCCAGTTGCTGCTCCAAATGCTTGAATGAAACGGCTGACCAGAAGTAGAGTAATGGATTCCGAGTAAAAACACATCAAGCTTCCAACACCATATACAATGAGGCCACCCAGCATGGCAGGTCTCCGTCCGATGAAATCAGAGAGCCAACCCCAACACAAAACACCTAAAGCAAATCCGATAAAATATATACTTAATGTTAACTGTACAGAACTATTAGAGACCCCAAGTGCTACCGCAATATCCGGCAACGATGGAGTGTAGATCGTCTCACTAATTTGCGGAAAAGCCACAAGAACAATCATTAGCAGTAAAGATGGTGCTGCATATTTTTTCATATTAAATTCGCCCTCCTACAAGCTTATATCCTCGAACAACAACAAGAATATGAGCCTAGCTAGGGAAATGGGGGCATCATTATGGCAAGACGACTATAGATCATCATGTTCGATATTACCTTTCATTGTTAAGTTTTCTTTGTTATATAGGAGGGTTTCAATGATTCAACTAAAATATCATTATATACGGTAATAGAAAAGCTCTCAAACGAAACGCATCGCCTGAGAGCATAGTTATGTTATGAGTTTTGTTCCGATAATCCATTTACAGTTATACCAGCAGCGCTGGACTTCTTTTTATCCTGAGAAGCATGTAGCTTTACCATCACAAATATAACAACATAATATCCGTTAATGTAAGTGTTTTTTGCTTTTTTTCAAAAAAAGCATTGAAGTTTTCATAAAATACAGCAAAAAAGACCCTAGTCATGTTGTGCCGGAGGAGGCAAAGTTGCCGTCGCACATGGATTAATGTTATCATTCTGATGAAGTTATCTTGCTTTAAATATGAAGGAGGAATACCTGATGAAAAAGAGATCCCTAAAATATTTATCTTTTGGTATTGGGTATTCTACTGCTGTTTTTTTCTAGAATTAATGATTGATAGGATAAGTCTGTCAAAAATTAAAACTAAAAAACAGTGGAGATATATAACCTAGCTATCGTTATGTATCTTCTATTTAAAGGAGACTTCATAAAAATGAACTTAAATAATCATGTGATCACAAGATATAATCCAGAAAATATTGCGAAACCCGTTGGTAACTACAGTCATGTAACAAAAATTAGCAGAAACGCTGAAATGTATGTATTTTCTGGTCAAATTGGAATCGATCAAAACAGTGATATCCCTACAGATTTTAATCAACAAGTAACAAATACGATGAGTAATATTGTGGAAGTCCTCTCTTCTCAAAAGTTGACTCCCGATAACGTAATCAAAATCAACATTTGGGCCACAGAAGAAATCGATTGGGATCATTTCTATGGAATTTGGAATAAAGTATTCGGGATGACGCCTCCTTCAATGACCATTGCTTATGTTAAAGGATTAGGTTTACCTCAATTGAAAATCGAATTAGATGTTTGGGCTGCAGGATAAACTAAATTAAGCAGGACTAATTTAAAATACTGTACGCAAAACGAGCCTTAGAAGCGATTCTAAAGGCTCGTTTTTCTAATTTAACAGCAAAAAGAGCTCAGTCTCCTGAGCCCTTCAAATACATTTCTATCTTTTTATATCTGAAGAATTGTCCCAACCTTCAACGTTCTCGAGCCCCGGAATGCTGTCTTTATAGAAAACAGGATCCTTCCCTTCACGTTTCTGCTTTTTATAATCCTTCAAGGCGGCAAAGGCCACTTTAGATAATAGCAGGATGGCAATCAAATTCACGATAACCATGAAGCCCATAAATAAGTCGGCCAAATCCCATACCAATTGAACCTTTGCTACGGAACCAAAAATAATCATTGCCAAAACACTGTATCTATAGAATAGTAATACCTTTTTGTTGGAATTCAAAAATTCTATATTAGTTTCACCGTAATAATAATTTCCAATTAACGTGCTGAAAGCAAACAAAAAAATCATAATCGCTAGTGATCCGGATGCCCACGAACCAATATGCTCGCTTAATGCGGCTTGTGTCAGCTTGATTCCGTCCAGCCCTGGCTGCTTATAGGCATCAGATAACAAGATAATGAACGCCGTACTCGAACAAATAAGTAACGTATCTGTAAGTACGCCTAGCGCTTGCATTAGCCCTTGCTTCACCGGATGACTCGTGGTTGCCGTTGCCGCAGCATTAGGCGCACTACCCATACCCGCTTCGTTAGAGAACAAACCACGCTTCACGCCCTGTAGAATTACTGCACCAAGAGAGCCACCAGCGACTTGTTCAAATCCAAAGGCACTTTTCACAATGAGTGCGAAAACTCCTGGGAGTTCTGTAATATTAATCAGCATAATAATAAGAGCAGCCCCAATATAGATTCCTGCCATTACCACTACAATATATTCGGACATTCTTGCGATACGCTTAACACCGCCAAAGATAACCAGCGCAAAGGCAGCAGCCATTACAAGCCCAAGAATGACCCGATTGGTGCCAAATGAATTCTCAAAGGCCACTGTGACCGTATTCGATTGGACCGCGTTAAATACAAGCCCGAAGGATAATGTAATCAGAACCGCGAATATCGCACCCATCCAGCGCTTGTTCAGGCCTTTCTCCATATAATAGGCAGGTCCACCGCGAAATCCGGTCTTATCCTTCACTTTATATACCTGTGCCAAAGTGCTTTCTATAAAACCGGACGCTGATCCAATAATGGCAATCACCCACATCCAGAAAATAGCCCCTGGACCACCTATGGCAATAGCAATTGCGATTCCCGTTATATTACCTGTCCCTACCCTCGCCGCCATACTAATGCAGAAGGCCTGGAAGGATGAAATACTATCTTTTGACCTTTCATTGGATCCTTTAAGAACCCGAAACATTTCTTTGAACATACCAAACTGTACAAATTTCGATCTTACGGTGAAATAAAGTCCACAAGCAATAAGAAGGATCACCAATATTTTCGACCATAAAAAATCATTTGTTACGCTAATCATACTATCTAAAAATTGTTGCATGTAATTCCGCCTCTCCATTCTGTCGATACCAAGTTGCTAAGCTTATAACACATAGTATTTTCAAATATAACAGTCATTATTTCAAATGCCAATAAAAATTGTAACTTTCATAACATCTCTTGTCAGTGGGTTTCGCATACTTTTCAGAATTCTGGTAGAAAATACTATTCATATCTGAAAAGAGGTGGAGCTTTGCCATATGGATAAGGAAAAAGAAGATACGATTTTAACGGATCGACAAGGTCATCCAATTACAGATAATCAAAATATACGAACGGTAGGAAATCGGGGGCCATCGACGCTCGAAAACTACCACTTTATCGAGAAAATATCTCATTTTGATCGAGAGCGTATTCCGGAACGTGTGGTGCATGCTAGGGGTGCAGGAGCCCACGGGTATTTTGAAGCTTATGGAAAAGTAGGCGATGAACCCGTCTCGAAGTATACGCGTGCTAAGCTTTTTCAAGAAGCAGGCAAAAAAACACCTGTATTCGTAAGGTTTTCAACAGTGGTTCATGGCGTGTACTCTCCGGAGACCTTTCGTGATCCACGTGGCTTCGCCACAAAGTTCTATACAGAGGATGGCAACTGGGACTTGGTCGGCAACAATCTGAAGATTTTCTTTATCCGTGATCCGCTGAAATTTCCTGACATGGTTCATGCTTTCAAGCCAGATCCCGTGACCAATCTGCAAAACCCGGAGCGGATGTTTGATTTCGTATCGAACTCTCCTGAAGCTACTCATATGATTACATTCCTGTTCTCTCCTTGGGGGATTCCAGCCAACTATCGGCAGATGCAGGGGTCTGGAGTTAATACCTATAAATGGGTGAATGAAAACGGAGAAGCTGTCTTAATCAAATACCATTGGGAGCCGCTGAAACATGGCATTAAGAATCTAACTCAGCAAGCCGCTGAGGATATACAAGCCAAAAACGTCAGCCATGCTACGCAGGATCTATATGAGGCTATTGCGCGCAAGGATTACCCTGAATGGGAGCTTTGTGTGCAAATCCTGAATGACGATGAGCATCCTGAGCTCGATTTTGATCCACTCGATCCTACTAAGCTTTGGGATCATGAACGTTTTCCATTTTTACCTGTAGGGAAGATGGTTCTGGATCGAAACCCAGACAATTATTTTGCCGAGGTCGAACAGGTCGCTTTCGGGACTGGAGTTCTAGTAGACGGTCTGGATTTCTCGGATGACAAGCTGCTGCAAGGCCGGACGTTCTCCTATTCGGATACTCAGCGGCACCGGGTGGGCGCCAACTACATTCAATTACCGATCAATGCTCCAAAGACAAGGGTAGCGACGAATCAGCGGGATGGGCAAATGACTTATCATGTGGATAAGGCGCCTGAGCAAAACCCACATGTGAATTACGAACCTTCCTCGCTTGGCGGGTTAAAGGAGGCCGCTCCTTCTGGCAAAGACCATCAACCGATGTATAATGACAGACTAGTTCGCGAGAAAATCAATCGTACAAATGACTTCGGGCAAGCTGGAGATACCTATCGCAAGTTCGAGGATTGGGAACGGGATGAATTGATTCATAACCTGGTCGATGCACTGAAAATATGTGCGCCTGTAATTCAAAATAATATGATCGAACACTTCACAAAAGCTGATCCAGACTACGGTCGTCGAGTGGCTGAAGGTCTTGCTCAAGCCAAAGCCGACAACAAGCATCTAGGTACTTCAGATAATCGAGAAGGCGCGGAAATTGCGGAGCAATCCGGTAAACAAACCGATGGCTATTAGAAGTTAAATGAAGGGTTAAGGGACCTGTTATAAGGGTTCTTTAACCTTTTTTTTGATTTTAAGAGCTTTCACTTTGCCATATTCACGTAACATATGAACACTATGATTATTGTGTAGCTAAGATCATAGGAGGAACAAACCGTGCAAAATACAACCATATTAATTACCGGTGGAACCGGATCTTGGGGACGACAACTCGTGAAACGGTTATTGGAAAGAGACCCTAAAGAAATCAGAATATTTTCCCGCAATGAGTCACTTCAAGTAGAGCTACAACAGGAATATCATCATAATCCAAAGCTAACGTTCATCATCGGTGATATACGTGATAAGCAAGAACTGATGCAAGCTTGCCATCAGGTAGATTATATCTATCATTTAGCGGCCTTGAAGCATGTCCCGATCTGTGAACAACAACCGGACAGTGCGATGAAGACTAACGTACTCGGAACTCAGCATGTGATTCAAGCCGCTATTAAACATGGCGTAAAAAAAGTAGTCTATGTCTCAACCGATAAAGCAGCGCAACCATCGAGCACCTACGGAATGACAAAATCACTCGGTGAAAAGCTAATGGTCCATGCCAATCTCAGACAAACCAAAACTCAGTTTGTATGTGTGAGAAGTGGCAATGTACTTGGCTCAACGGGTAGCGTGGTGCCTATTTTTAAACAAAATATTGTGGATGGAGTAGACATTTCCCTTACAGATGCTAGAATGACTCGTTTTTTCTTAACCATAGATGATGCAATTACCCTACTCCTTAAAGCAACAGAAGAAAGCAGAGGCGGAGAAGTCTTTGTGACCAAAATGCCTGCTTGCAGCATTAAGGATCTTGCCCAGGTCTTAATTGACGACTTATCAACTAGCACGATCCAAATCAAGGAAACGGGGATGCGTCCCGGTGAAAGCTTAAGTGAGGCCCTGATATCGGAATTTGAGAGTGCTTCTTCTATTCATCTGGATGATCACTATTATGTGATTCTCCCTCCTTTTCCTATAGAAGGTTTACAAGAAGCCTATGCCTCTTGCCCGCCTGTGGACTTCCAGAGCTATGATTCGAATCATGTGTTGATGAGCAAACCTGCGATAAAAGAAATGTTACAACAAGGTGGGTTTCTAGCATGAGTACCTCGATCGTATTTACAGGTGGAGGCTCCGCTGGACATGTATCCGGCAACCTCGTGTTGATCCCTAAGTGTTTAGCAGAGGATTGGGACGTCCATTATATAGGCTCCGAACAAGGAATTGAGCGTAAGCTTTTGTCTGACTACAAGGAGGAAGTGACCTACCATCCCATTTCCACAGGGAAATTGAGACGCTATTTCGATTGGAAGAATGTGACCGATGTATTCAAAATCATGAAGGGCAGCTTTCAATCTTACCGACTCCTACGAACCATCAAACCTGGTATGATTTTTTCAAAAGGCGGATTTGTTTCTGTACCGGTTGTGATTGGGGCTAAACTGAACAAGGTGCCTATCATTATTTATGAACCAGACTTAAATCTTGGACTAGCTAATAAAATCTCACTTCCGTTTGCCACTCATCTGTGTACAAATTTTCTGGATACTGTAACCAAATCTGCTTCCCTCAAAGCCGTTCATGTCGGTCCGATCTTGAAGGAGCAATTCAAATTAGCTGATAAACAACGCGGTTTTGCCTTTTGCGGATTTACCTCTGTTAAGCCTGTTCTTCTCATTATGGGAGGAAGCCAAGGGGCACATAGCATTAACCAAATGGTGAAAAATGTACTCTCCGAGTTGATAGATAAATTTCAAGTGGTTCATATTTGCGGGGAGGGAAAGGTCGATTATCACCTCTCGATGTCAGGCTACAAATCGTATGAATTCGTTACAAGCTGCGAATTGCCGCATTTATTAGCTATGGCTGATGTTGTCGTATCTCGTGCAGGCTCAAACTCTATGATGGAGCTTCTTACTATGCAAAAGCCAATGTTATTAATTCCTCACACGAATGGTGGGAGCCGCTCTGGTCAACTTGCCCAAGCACAGTATTTTCAACAAACTGGACTCGCTGAAATGTTACTTGAAGAAGAGATGACCACTCAAAGCTTTGTTCATTCGATCATGAAGGTATACGAGAACCGCTCTACTTACAAAGATAAAATGAAACCTTATGAGAATGGCAGAGGAGCCTTTAAGGTAATGAACTTAATCAAACAAGTAAGCGGCGAGGATTTAACAATGATCAAGGCAGGTACGGTTTAGATGGGTATGAAGCTAGCGAATTGGTTACTCCTCTGCTTTATCGCTGTCGTCTGTATTTTGGTTTACTTTGGACAAAGGATCCTATAATAAACATCTCTAAATTGTACCGAACATTTTTGGAATGGGTATAATTAAAGCATCTATAATCTTAGGGGGAGAAACTCATGGAGAAACATCCGACGTTAGAAATGTATGACTACAATGTATGGGCCAATCAAACGATCATCCATCGCTTAAAGGAGTTGCCTAAAGACATTTATCATAAGGATATCCAGAGTGGCTTTTCTTCAGTAGCAAAGGTTGTGACGCATATTTATGTCGTGGAGAATATTTGGTTTGACTTGATTTCAGGGCGAACTAGGGATGAAGCTAAAGCATCAGCTGCCCAATTAGTGCCCTTGTTAGCAATAAAAGATATTGAAGAAATGGATGTCCTCTATCGTGAGCTAACCAGCAAAAATAAAATGGTGCTGGCTAGTCAAATAGATAAGAACCCCACCGTTGTGTTAGATCATCCAACGATGGGATCACTTGAGACATCCATTTCCGGTGCTATCTTCCACGTAGTAAACCATGGCAGCTATCACCGTGGGAATATCGGGACTATGCTGCGACAAATGGACCATACCTCAGTGCTGCAGGATTATGTTGCCTATCTTTATAACGAGTCCAAATAATCATCGATCCGTTATCTTTGAGAATTAATTAGCCACAGCTTTGAAATATTGATAGACCTGATTTAGCTTTTTGTCATGTTTACCTTTTGGACTCTCCATATTCCCAAACTCGAAAAACTTCACTTTTTTCATACCGCAATATTGAAATAATGCTTTTCTCATCAGCACCTTATGGGAATTGTTTAACCAATATAAAGGATAAAGGGTTGGCCCCTTCATGCTGGAAATACAAACCACGGACTTCCCTTTCAGCAGCCCTTCGGGGATAAGGCCGCCCTTTTCTCTATAAGCAAAATTAGAGGCAAACATTTGATCAATATACCCGAGCAGCATGGCTGGAGGCCGGCCCCACCAGATCGGATACACAAACACAATTTTGTCTGCCTGACGAATCTGCTCACGATACTTCTCAAACTTGGGATCGATATGCATGTCTCTTCTACGTTTATTTTCGTTAAAGACCAGCACCGGATCAAATTGCTCTTCATATAGATCAAGCACCTCGATGTTCGTGATCTTTCGATTTTCATTACTTCCTTGAATGACTTTATTGAGAAAAGCATAACTTAAACTTTTATGATTCGGATGAGTATAGATGACTAAAACGTTCATTGGTCCACCTCTTTAATTATCATTTGATAACAAAATCGTATCACAATCTTTATTTAGTTGTCAAATGATAATTGTATTATGATAATTATTTTGTTAAAGTTTACACTAAGAGGTGATCGTTATGGACAAAGAAGCGTTTTTTCATAAATTAGTGACCTTTACGACGGCAGTCCATGAAGTAACATTCGATTTAACCAAAGATGTTAGACCGGAAGGTATTACGCCCGTTCAATATAGTATTCTGGAGTATATTGCGGTCAGCCAGCCTGTTACCCTCAGTCAAATTAGTGATTGTAAGAATATCTCTATGCCGAACACGAGCCGTGAGCTCAAGAAATTAACAGAAAAGAATCTTTGCGAAAAGCTGGATGTCGCAGAAGATCGGCGTAAGCAAATGATTCGGTTGTCTGACGCTGGACAAGCGATGATGAACAAAGCTTTTGAACAGATCGGCGAACGTTTCCTGGACCGGATCAAGGATTCTTCTACTGAAGAACTGGAAGAAATCAACCGAGCACTCGATGTGCTTCAGTCCAAGGTGTTTAATAGCGACAATTGAGCAGATTAAAAAACAGAGCAGCTGCCTCCATTATAGGAGAACCGCTGCTCTGTTTTTTTCGATCGTTTATTTGGCTGATTTATCAGCCCCACATTCAGCTAAATCGCCGAATCCACTATTTCACCAGTCCACCGATAAAGGACTCAAAATTGTCAGCCAAGCGTGTGATCTTGTATTTGTTATCTCGATCTACATGGATAACCTCGGGTTCGCCATCATTTCCAAACTCGCGGTAATCCAGCATGATTACTTCATTCTCAGAAGGACAATCACAAATCACCACACCAACCTCAGGATAACGTCCATTTTCAATCACAGTCCGGCTGCCTGAAGCTCCACACAGCGACTTATTCTTATCTCGTCCAATTCCAAGGATCCCTGAAATCGTAATAAATTCTTCTGTTCCCGGAATTGGGTACCGAGTGTTATGAGGAATTCCCCCATTATGTAGCTTCATCATTTCAACGTAGTATTTTGGCAGCTTAAAAACCAGCTCTTCTTCTACTGAAGCAATCAATGCATCTGTAGGCGATTCAGAGATATATTCTGAGAACGCATACTCGCTGTCATCCCAAAAGTTGGTGGTGTCGATCGCTACTACAGGCTTCTTTGCAGGTTTATTCACAGGCTTTTTCGTAGCTTTCTTAGCCAATTTTCGTTTGATCCATCCCAAAAACTCCAAGGTGTCCTCATCATCAGGCTCTAGCTCGTCTGCAATTGTAAATGCTTTTAAAGCTTCGTCGTACCGCTTCAGATAATAATAGGAAACTCCGATACGGTAATGCCAAAGCGGGTCACCTTCACCCTCTTCTTCAATGCTCAAATACTGCTCTAAAGCTTCTTCATATTGCCCGAGATTATTAAGCGCTCTGCCCAAATGACTAGTTAGAACATAATCTCTTTCCTCTTCAGGAATTTCCGTTATTGCATCCACGATTTCTTGAAATTCATCCTCTTCATGCCAAGTATCCAATTTTCCCAATAGCTCATCACTCATCATTAATACCTCCTAGTAACGATCACTCAAAATACCTATTAGAAATTATACCATTTATAGCCTATGCCCAGCCAATCACGCATCAAAGGCGAAATTTAGTTAAAAAAACAGACCACATAGCTCTTCTGCGGTCTGTTACGTATACACAAATTCATGAGCACCCCTCATTGCTTGTTTTCAATCCTCTGCATAAACTCTTCAACGGCGCTATAGCCAAGCTGCTTCAGATACCAGTTGTTGGCGGCAGCTTCAATTAGGCCGGCTACGTCACGGCCGGGCTGAAGCTGGATTTCAATATGCGGAATTTGGACACCGAGATAGTCTGTGAACTTCGGCTCCAGTTCGAGCTCATTATTCAAGGAATTTTCTCGCCAAGGAGACAATTCGATGTCGAGTACAATTCGCGTCTCATCCTGAAAAGCTCTACGCCCGTACTGGCGTACAACATTGATCAGACCAATACTGCGCAGCGCTAGGAATTCGCGGGTCGTCTCGTTATGTGTGCCGAGAAGCGTCGCCGGTCCCAGCTTCTTCAGCACCACGATATCATCCGCCACAAACCGATGGCCTCTTCTAATAAGCGTATGCGCGGTTTCGCTTTTTCCAATCCCTGACTTGCCCCTGAGTAGGACACCTATACCAGACACGTTTACACATACCCCATGAATTGAAAGCTCTGGCGCCAGCGCCTTCACCAGATAGGTATCAATCTTTGCGATGATCTCTGTCGTGGTCTCCTGCGTCCGAAGCAATGGGATGCCCTCTTCTTCGCAGAATAGAGTTAAATAAGGAATCTCCTGCTGACCTGTCGTCACAATAAAGCATGGTGGATGATACTTGACGATATTACCAATATGTAACTTGCGCTCTTCAACGCTTAGGGTTAACAGATAATTGATTTCCTTGCAGCCCAATACTTGTACCCGCTTCGTTGGGAAAAAATCAAAGTAACCCACGAACTCCAGACCAGGTCTATGCGCCTTTGAACGAGTGATTTCACGATCCATGCAGCTAGCACCTGCAAGCACTTCCAGCTTAAACGTCTCTGTAAGGCTTTGAACGGTAGTCGATTTCAATGCTGTTCCCTCCTGTGGCTGCGTATCTCGAATACGCAATACGGTTAACGGGATATATTCAACGACAAATGGGATGATTCCTGCAAAATAAACAAAAGGCGTTCAATCACCGTTAAATGATTGAGCGCCTCTCGATTAGAACGTTCTATTTACTCGTTAATGTAAGTGTTGACTCGATTTTGAATCAGCTTGCTGACGTCTTCAGCGGATTTCTGACCACTCATATATGAATCAAATTCTTCAATTGCAATTGAAACGACCTTATGATCACTAGATAAATTCCTACTTGCTCCATCTAGAAGCTGATGTAATTCTTGGATTTTACTTTCTACAGTCTCAGCATCAAACTTCTGTTCTAGAAGAGGTAGTGTTCCCGCTACTGCCTGCTGCTTAGCATCATTAAGCTGTTTCTCCACAACTCCCTTATGCAGCGGAAAACCCTGTACCACTGGTGAAGATTGCATTTCTTCGGAAAGCATGAACTTAATAAAGTTCCAAGCTTCCTCTTGAACCTTAGATTTGCTGTTAATACCTAAAGTGAAATATGACTTAAATGAAGTTCCACTATATTTTCCATTTACTGTTGGCTTTTGATATAGTTTAAGCTTTGGATCAAGGACTTGGGACAGGCCTCCTATTAGATCGAAAAGGTTAGCATTGTTGAACAAGGTTTTGGTATAGTCGTACGTAAAATCATTACTAAGTACGCCCTCATCATACATCGATTTGATTTGCTTCATCATATCTCGAAACAGATCGGAATCGAAATTCGCTTGACCTTGATCAATGAGCTTATCATAATTAGCTTCTATATACTCCGCTAACATTTGAATCGGGAATAGATTAACAAATGCGAAATAATCCTCACCAACTTTTCCCTTAAGCTTCTTGGAAATATCTTTAAACTCATCCCATGTCCATGTCTGATCATCGATTTTAATGTTAGCTTGTTCTAACAACTCTGTATTCCCAGTTAGCGCGTCGATGACAAATGAGAATGGCATTGCATACAAACCATTACCATCTTGGGAGCCCTCAAAAATATTCTGATAGTACTGATTTCGATCAAAGTCAGCATCCTTATCCATCAGATCATAGAAATTAGTCAGCATGTTCTTGGCGACATATTTGTCCTGTGGTAGATCGTTCATTACGATCATGTCCGCCCCTTTGCCAGACATCATCTGTGTGCTCACTGTTTGTATATACTTCTCAACATCGCCCTTTGAGAATGCTTCTCCTGATTGACTCATTCCATCTTCATTCGTTTGGGGTCTAGCTAGATACTCTTTGATATCAATTTGTATATCTGGACGAATTTTTTTGTATTGCTTAACCGCCTCCTCTAAATAAGGAGTTACCGCCATAGTCGCAATCTCAATCTTCTTGCCATCCTGACCTGATTGTTCATTAGATGTTCCTTCTGTACCTGATCCCACGCTGCTGCTAGAGCATCCCGATAATACGACTATCATTGCTAATAAGGATAAAAACCATCTTCTTTTCAAATTCATTCATTCCCTTCAATATACTCGGATTCGATTACCTTCCTGAAGTGGTTCACTTGATTCAATAATGATCTCATCATCAGGACTTAAGCCGCTCACAGCTACAATCTCATCCTCGGTTGAATCACCCGTTACAATATAAGCCTTGCGTGCATTAAACATATTGCCGAGTGAGCTTTTCTTCTCCTCAATTACAAAGACATAGCTCCCTGTTGTATCTTTATGAACCCATTTCTTTGGTAACACATAGCCTTTTTCATTTGACTCCTTCTTTATATCTAGACTGACTTGTTCGCCGCCTTTAATACCATCATCGGAGACAGAAACGACAACCTGATAACTGGATTTATCGGATGAATCTTCTTCACTGCTCTCTTGGGATGCAGCTTTAATCTCTTCAATTACACCGTTAACCAGTGTATTGTCTTTCTGCAATCGAACAGAAACCTTAGATCCAATCTCGAATAATGCCGTATTATCCGACTCGACAGCAAATGAAAATTCGAAGCCCTTACCACTATCCATTAAGGTCAGGATTGTCCCCCCTTGTGAAGCATTCATACTATCCTCTGCTGTAATCTTTGTGACTTTTCCATCAAAGGGGGCAGTCAGTGTCTGTTTATCCGCTTTATCTTTGCGCAGCTTATTCATCTTTCTTTGCGCCAGTTCAAGATCCATACTATCCAGTTCAAGAGCTCGCTCTGCCTTGGCAATCACTTGCTCATCACCACCTATCAATGCATTGAGCATATCCTCCTCGAGAATCTCCCGATTTAGCTTTTGTTTCTTAAGCGCCGTTTCCTCTTGATAGATCTGTTCATCCAGATCAGAGCTATCAAATGTCACGAGCTTTTGCCCCTTCTTAACCTCAGCATTCTCTTTTACATGAACCTTCACAATTTTAGAGCCAGTCTCATTCAACAAATCCACCTGCTTCCGAGGTGTTAAGACTCCACTCCCTTTAACCTGATGAACTAATGATTTCGAGGTAAGTTTCTCCGTAACTACTTTGGGCAGCGTCATCGTTTCGAGTGTGCTGCTAAAGAAAGTCAAACCAGCCAATATCGCAAAGAATAATACAAACAAAGCAGCCGTTAATCGTTGTCGCTTAGATGTGCTTGTCATCTCATTTCCCCTATCCTTTAATTCCAGAAAGCTCTATGCCCTCAATAAAATACCGTTCCGCCAAAAGAAACAAGAGAATCATAGGCATCATATACAAGACCGCAGCCGCAAAGGATACCCCAAGCGCATCTTCCTGCAGGCGAGATAGAAAAATGGACAAGGGCTGTAAATTGGCATCCTGCAGAAAGATCAGGGGCTGCTCCACCATATTCCAGTAATCTGCAAACAGCAGAACAATTAGCGCTGCCATGCCGGGTTTCACCATAGGCAGGACAATCCTGATAAAGGATCGGAAGTAACCTGCCCCATCCATTTGGGCTGCTTCCATATATGCCGTTGGAATTTGGAGCATAAATTGTCTGAGCAGGAACACACCAAACGCCGCAAATATCCCTGGTAAAATAATGGAGCTTGGACTATTAATCAGCCCTAGCCGATCGGACATGATATAGTTCGGCACAAGCGTGACCTGGAACGGCATGAGCATCGTGATCAGATACACAATAAATAAGGGCTCTCTGCCAGGAAATCGCAGCTTGGCAAATGCAAATGCCGCTAATGTTGCCACTACGACCTGGCCTATAATGATTGGAAACACCATAAATACAGAATTCCAAAACATACGAAGAAATTGCGAGGTTGAAATAAGCACCTTATAAAATTGCTCTAGCGAAACCCAATCTGGAATCAGCTTCAAATTCACAAAATCGTTCATCTGTGTATTACCTAACATGCCGTAATTCAGCATAATTTCCTTCTCCGTCATCAAGGAGCTTACCATTGTGAGCACAACCGGAAATAGCATTACCAGCGCGATTACGGCTAAGAAAATAGTAAGTAGCAGTGTTCTTATCTGTTTCTTGTTCATCTACACCCCTCCCTTTACTCCATAAATGAACGGAACTTATGTTCAACTCGGAAGAGCATCAACACAATGACTAAAATACAGAGCACCATTAAGAAAGCTGCAGCCGACAGCTTCTGAATATCGAGCGATAAGAACATATTGTTCATATAGTGCTGAAGCATATAGATACTGTCATGAGGATAGTCACCCGCAACTAAATAAATTTCCCGAAACACCTTGAATGAGTTCAAAATCGACATCAGCATCACTAAAAATCCTGTCGGTATTAAATAAATCAAGGTGATCTGGTGCTTACGAGCCCAGCTTGCACCTTCCAGGTTTGCTATCTCATAATATTGATCTGGGATATTTTGCAGTCCAGCCAAGAATAGAACCACATTATAGCCAATATTTTTCCATACATAGATAAAAATAATGACCCCTTGCGCCCACTCTGATTTCATCCAATCGATCCGCTCAATTCCAATCCACTCTAATGCATGATTGAAAAAACCATTCCAGTCGAATAGGATCTGCCATACGAGCACAATTGACGCTACTGGAACAACCAGTGGCAGTACATATGAGGTACGCAGCCAATTACGAAGATAGACTCGTTTGTTAAGCAGCATGGCAAGAGCAAGTGACAACAGAATAAGGATCGGAACACCAATTATTGTGAACCAGAATGTATTCCCTGCCGCCTTTTGAAAGGACGAGCTAGCTAATAGGCTCTGATAATTGGCAAACGATAACCCTGCCTCACCACTTGGATTCTCAAATGAAAATACAACACTTTGACCAAACGGAATCAAATAAAATAGCGCAAACCCGATCAAACTCGGAGCAAGAAAGCAGAACGCCACAAGAATCTCCTTGCGAGCCAAATATGAAATTCTCACAGCCTCAACCTCCTTTCGAGCTTGTTCCATACAAGCAACATGTTTACCGTACAAATAACTATTCTATAGATCAGCTTCGGTATTAATTTGGAGCAATTGTGGAAAAAGTATGGAAAAGCCCGCTTGAAAGGACAACTTTGTTAGAATAATAGATGTATTGGTCAGGAGGTCTGTTGATGAAGAACTATCAAATCGCAATCGTTGAAGATGATTGTCATATAAGAGATATCGTTGAGAACTATTTACAGAAGGAAGGCTATAGCACCCTATCGTTAGGTTCAGCAGAAGAAGCGCTCATGTTATGGAACACAGAGCGCCCGGATATGTGGATTCTAGACATCATGCTTCCAGGTATGAATGGCTATGAATTCTGCAAACAAATTCGCAAGGAAGCCGAAGTTCCTATTATTATGATCTCTGCTCGTGATGAGGAAGTAGATAAGATACTTGGACTTGAGCTTGGAAGCGATGATTATTTAACTAAGCCTTTCAGCCCACGTGAGCTGGTCGCACGAGTAAATCGTTTATTCCATCGGCTTAACTCCCTTACAGAAAGATCAGAACAGAGTATAGTCTCTTCTAAATCAAACGACCTCATCATCGAGGAGCTTCGTCTAGTATTAGATAGTCGTCTGGTTTACTGGAGGTCTAAAGAAATTGAAATGACGGTGAAGGAATTTTCATTGCTTCATACCTTAGCAGCGCAACCGAATCGTGCTTTTTCGCGCAATGAGTTGTTAACATTAGTGTGGGGGGATGACTATTTCGGCAGCGATCGAGCGATTGATGATTTGGTCAAAAGACTTCGTCGCAAAATGGAAGACCTGCCTCTTGAAACCGTTTGGGGCTATGGTTATCGAATGCGCGTGGATGGAGTGAAGACATAACATGAAACTAATCTATAAGCTTCATTTATCATTTGGAATATTACTGGTGTGTGTACTCGTGCTTACAGCTACATTCGTATATCCTTTTCTATTAGACACGCTAATCAATAATCAAAGAGAAGAGCTAAGATCACAAGGCAGTGCAATGATGGAGTTGGTCAATTCGCTACCTGTTCAAGACCTAACACCTACTCAATCATCAGCAGCAGCTATCGTACAGCCGGCACAAGAAATTAATAGATCAGTCGATGCATTACTCATAGAACCGAATCGTAATATATTGTTTAGTACAATGACAGAAGCACAGACAAAGACATGGTTACCGTTCATTGAACAGTACTCAACTCACAATCAACAGGGCTTATGGGAAGATGGACAGGAGAAATATATTGTTGAGACCTTAACTTCTAATCCACAGAATCTTGATCCAACTAGTGCTGTAACAGCAGCCACCCTTGTCTTGTCTACACCGCTAAGCAAAGTAAAATCATATCAATCAGAGCTTTTTACAAGAATGATGTTCATTATGGTGATTGGGGGCACTATTGCCTTTGGCCTAAGTTTATTTATTACCAAACGTCTCGTTACTCCTCTAGAGAAATTAAAGCTTGAGCTCAAAAAAGTTGAAAAACGCCAATTCGATGAGGTGCAGCTCATTCAAACTGGCGGGGAAATTGGTGAGGTAGCCCTAAGTGTCCATCATCTCGCAGGAGAACTTAAACAATACCATCATGCTCAAAGACAATTTTTCCAGAATGCTTCTCATGAACTTAAGACCCCACTAATGACGATTCAAGGTTATGCAGAGGGAATACGAGATGGTATTTTCACCGGGGATCGTGCTGACAATGGTCTTGATGTCATCTCAAGTGAATGTGAACGACTTAAGGGAATTGTTACAGAGATGATCTTGTTAGCCAAGCTTGAAAGTGAAGATGGTATTTTTGATCAAGAAGAAGTGTCAGTAGAACAATTAATCGATAAAACCGCCGATCGAATACGTCCATTAGCTATAAATGAGAGAGTTGACATCAAAGTAAAGTACGAAGTGGATAACCCGAGAAAGCTTCATATTCATGGAGATTCGGAAAAACTATTACAAGCGGTACTAAATATTATGAGCAATGCGATCAGACATGCATCACAAGCCGTGGATATAGAAATTTCGGAGCAGGATGGACAAGTGCAGATCGATGTCATTGATGATGGTCAAGGTATTCCTGATCAATTACTGCCTCAGCTATTTCAGCGTTTTATTAAAGGTAAGAATGGAGAAACGGGACTTGGACTCGCCATTTCACGTGCAATTGTTGAACGGTGCGACGGTACTATATCCGCTCATAACGGAGAGCAGGGTGGAGCTATCTTTCGAATGAGTTTTCCTTCAAAATAAATGTCATTCTGATCCTCAAAGACTGTCATCGAATCGAACACGAACTCTTTCTATGATGCCGCCAGACAGCTCTATACTTTGTATGACTTTTTTGGCAAAGAGCCATACTAACCCTCACAGACTATGACTATCCCGAAGGAGAGTACTGATGAGCGAACAACAATGGCTGATTCCAGCAACTAAGGGATTGGGCTTCAAGTTGGACAAAGGGCAGATCGTCCGGGTAACCGATGTAGAAGGAGAGCAGGTAGCAGACTTCGCTGCTTATAACGCCGTTCGCCCTAATGAACGGATTGACCCTGGTGTGACGATAGATGCTCTAGGCAAGATGAATGTGCTTCCGGGGGACATCCTCTATTCCAACCAATACAGACCACTGCTTACGATTATTAAGGATACTGTGGGCCGCCATGATTTCATTAACTCTGCCTGCCGTCCCGAGATGTATGAGGTGCTGTATAACAAAAAGAATCACGACAGCTGCTACAATAACCTGAATGAGGCGCTGGAGGAGTTTGGCCTGCCCGCTCCCGATCAGCATTATCCGTTTAATCTTTTTATGAATACTGTCATTGATCCTTCTGGAAAAGTCAGCGTGGAGCGACCGCTTTCTAAAGCCGGGGATTATATTGAGTTGCGGGCTGAGATGGATCTGATCATTGCCATATCGGCTTGTCCCTGCTCCGAAAGTGTCTGCAACGGGTATAAATGTACACCGATTGCCGTGGAGATCCTTTAGGGTATGTCGCAAAGAGGTTCGTGCCAAAAGGCTCGTCTTCTAACTTACCAACTTCTTGAATAGAATGACTTGTACAAGTTAACATCTCATTCAAGGAGCGATGACCATGAATAGCTTTTTCACCTATATAGTACTCGGCATTTCATTATCTGCACCTATTGGTCCCATCAATGCAGCCCAGCTCGACCGGGGAGCACGGATGGGATTTTTCCAATCCTGGATGATTGGACTGGGAGCCATGTGTGCGGATTTAGTGTATATGCTACTCATTTACTTTGGACTAGCCCACTTTCTGAATACCCCGTTTATGAAAACCTTCCTGTGGACATTCGGCAGCTTTGTTCTCCTTTATACCGGAATTGACACTTTGAAAAATATCAATGCCGTGCCTGGATCCGCCTCGCGTGGTGCACAGACCAGTACTAGCGCCTTCCGTACTGGCTTTTTGATGGCACTGATGAACCCACTCAGCATTCTCTTCTGGTTAGGCATCTACGGCTCCATTCTGGCCAAAAGCATAGAAAATCAACATTTCGATCAGGTGCTGTGGAACAGCATGGGTATTTTTGTCGGCATCCTACTCTGGGATGTGGTGATGGCGATGCTGTCTAGCTTCTTTCATCGGTTCACCGGCCCTTCTATGCTCCGGTTCATTTCCCTTGCCGCGGGGATTTGCCTTCTTGGTTTTGGCATCTACTTCGGTTCTCAGGCATTTATACAGTTGTTTGGCTAATATGTTTAACAAGCAAGAGCTTTTCTAGGCCTTCACCCATCTCCCTCCCTTCGCATAGGATGTTTTGAACCTAACGAGGAGGGTGTTTTTGGATGGCCCATTTGAACACAAAGGTCTGGCTCGATGAGCATCTAGCTGAGCTGACGTACTGGCAGCAGGATGCTTTTCGTCAATTTACATCTATGATTGCAGATCCCGAAGGCAAATATCCCTGTATTCCGGGACGTCAGGGGTTTCTGTCCAATCATTTGCGTTTTGGCTTCGTAGCTGATCCACGAAGTGAAGAGTCTGCAATAGAGGTCGCTCAATTACTTCGTCAATATGGGGAATGCTCGCGGGATACCGGAAAATATGCTTCCCTTGTTTTATTTTTTGAAACTCCGGAAGATTTGGCGGAAGGTTTCTCCATTGAGGAATATGAGAATTTGTTCTGGTCCATTCTGGGCCGCGTCAGTGCGGTGGACACGGTGCCCTGGCCGGATGAAATTTCTACAGATCCCTCCCATCCTTCGTGGGAGTTCTGCTTTGATGGGCACCCGTATTTCGCGTTCTGCGCAACCCCGGCACATGAGCTGCGGAGAAGCCGCCATACCCCTTATTTTGTCATTGCCTTTCAGCCGCGTTGGGTATTTGAGAATATTAACGATTCTACCGCATTTGGGCGCAATATGAAGAAGCAGATCCGTAAGAAGCTTGCTGACTACGATAGTGTTCCCGCACATCCTTCCCTTCAATGGTATGGGCAGGAGGATAGTCTGGAATGGAAGCAATATTTTCTGCGAGATGACGAAAGTGCGCCGTCTAAATGTCCATATACTTATATGAAGAACAAGTTCAAAGCAATAGGAATTAAATTTCACTCTTAAGCGCTTATGAGGTTTGTCCGCGTTTTTTCAAGAGGTGCTCCCTAAACCAGGTAATCAACGCAATGACACAGATGATCAGAAGGCTGGACCAGAAGCCGGGACGGCCCCCTTTTTCAAAAAGTGTACCTGCCACGGCAGTAATGATCAGCGCCATAGCGACCATGGATCTAATCCAACCGCCCATCTTTGGTCTCAATAACTTAAGGAAAGAGGCAAGGATAAATAGCCATGTGTACAAAATAACTAGACCGGCCGCCGTGGTGATATGCTCAAAAATTTGCTTTGGCAGAAACAAGCTCAGTACAATTGTCACGCACAGGCCCAGCATATTGATACCAAGCGCGTAGAGCGGCATCTTTCTTTTTCCTTTGGTCACCGCCAGCCAAGAAGGAGCATCTTTATCCTCGGCCAAGGTTACCAGCATAGTCGAGACCGCATACAATGAAGCCACTAAAATAGAGAACCCGGCCACGATCATTACCCCGTTCAGTACATATACAAGAATAGGTAGTCCCATCGCTTCAAGTGCAGCAATAATTGAGCTTTGATCAGGTCTCAACTTCTCAGGGCTCACGAATAATAATGCAAGTCCTATCGACAGTACATAGAGCAGGGTCACGCCCAGCAGCATAAACCTGCCTGCTTTCGGAGCTTCTTTTGAGTCGCGTAGGTCCATCGCCATAAAGCCCATTACCTCAATACCCCCAAAAGCATAGAACGCATAAAGTAACCCTTTCCAAGCACCCATCCATCCTTTATTCAACCATGCTGCCGAACTGTGAACCGTATCCCAATTCCCCCTTCCCCTCAAAAGGGCAACTACGGCGACCACGATGAACATCAGTACCGCGGCGATTTTGATCATGGCGAATAGATTTTCCGCTTTGTTAATCCCCTGGCTACCTAGAATAATGACCAGCAGACCCAGTACAGCATAAATTGCGGTAAAAACCCAAAGCGGCCAACTCGGAAACCAGACCCGCGAAAACAGGCCCAAAGCAGTCAAGGTACTGCCGAGTATTAGAATTTCTGAGCACCAATAGATCCAGCCCATGCCAAACCCGGCCCAGCGGCCAAAAGCCTCTTTGGCATAACTACGAAAAGAGCCCTTTTGAGGATTTTGTATAGTCATTTGGGCCAGCGCCTCATAGACGAACAGAGTTGCCACAGCCGCCAACACAAAAATAACCAACACCAATAATCCGCTCTTACGGATAGCGATGCTGGAACCAAGAAAGAATCCCGTGCCAATCGTGCAGCCTACACCAAATAAAGTAAGCTGCCACCAAGGTAGCTTGCCAGTTGGAGTACCCATATGTATATCCCTCCGTCTGGTGTTACTATGCGTTATCGGGTGTTATTTTATTCTGATATAGGCTTAGGCAGGCAAAAGAAGACCCGACTTCCTGTTCAACAACAAGCGAGTCGGGTCTTCTACAGTTAGAATGGTCAGCGCCCTAGTTATTTACGGGCATCTGAGGAGATCCGGCAGCGGGAACATAGGCATCCAGCATCTGCTGTATTACTGAAACCTGAAGCTGCGGAACCTGATAATAGGCATGTTTGTTCTGATATAGGAACAACTCATATCCCATTTCAATAAAATGCTGCACCTGTGAAGCCAGCACCCGACGCAACGCTGGGTTCGTCACTTCCGGTGAAGACATGGCCAGCAGTGAGGCATGGGATTTGATTAGACCCAGCATATACCCGCTGACGCCCGCATCTTTCACATCCGCCAGTGACGAGTTAGGCTTCTTGGGCGGGGCCGGTTGGAGGCCGTAAACCGGCTGTGTCATATTCGGGATAAGATAGGTAGCCGTTTCCTGGCTTGGCTTTTGCCCTGTCTTAAAGCATTGGCAGGTCAAGTTGTACTGATCCAGCATGAAATTGTACTGCCGATCCAAGATAGACAATAGCTCTTGATCCTGTACAAAGGTTCTGAACATCATGAACTGGTCCAGTAAATTGATCTGGCAGGACAATACCTCGTGCACATCGAACATTTCGTGAGCGCCATGACCTAGCTGCTGTCCGCCCATCGTTATACTTCCTAACTGTGGTTGCTGCTGCAAATTATATTCTCCTTTGTTCTTAGATGAGTACCCTCTATAATATGAAGGACAAGATAGCCAATTATGCACGCAGTTATATTTACATCCCTCCATATCTAAGTCAAAGTGCCTCACTTACTGCAACCTTCTTATTTTGAATCCGAAGATTCCTTCTATGTGTCGTGAATAATCCGAAGTACCCTAGCGTTACGAGGATACAGATTATAACATCAACTACAATTAAGTTCTGATAATTCCCAAAATAATCGAAGGATAGGCCTCCGATTAATACACCTACTATACCGCCGCCCTGGTGCATGAGAAGTAGAACACCGGTATGTTTTCCTTTACCCTTTGCAAACTCATTAATGACAAGCATTCCACCTGGTAATGCACTTAAGTAGGTAATTCCGAACGCTATAGCAAAAAGAATAGGTGAACTTCCCAAGTGCATAAAGAGGAAAGCAAAACCTATAATACGAATGCCATACAATAGAGACATCATCATTAATTTATTGTATCGGTCCAGAAAATAGCCGCAAATGAGTGCCCCCGTGATTTCCATAATACCAAGGATGCTCATAGATAAGGCGATCATGCTTGGTGATACATCTGCCAACTGATGTATGGCTACCAAATTCATCTCGACGGATCCCATATTGATACCGCAGGTGAACAGCGCAATCGCGACTACGACAAAGATAGGAAGAGAAATAAATTTTTTGGACGGTGGAGTTACTCTAGGTGATGTATCTTGACCTTCGACTTCTATTGAACGATCCGAAGGAGCTCTCTCCGTATTTTTCTGTTGTGAACTCTTAATTCCTAACCAAATTACGGGAAGTGTTACACAAACACCTAGGATAAAAGAAGCCATAAAAGCGTTTTTCCAAGTCAGCCAGTCCATGGATACGAAAATGGGTGTAATAATCGCTAACCCTACAGAAGAGGCACTCGCCAGCAAGGCCATTGCCTTAGCCCGATGATGCCGAAACCATTCAAACATCAATATATAATTTGTCGTCGCCCCAATACCTGCCAAACCAGAGATAACACCGTATCCAATAAAAAAGACAATAGGATGGTGGCCTAACACGACAATACCAGTACCCAAAGTACTCATGATTGCACTTAACATTAGTATCTTCTTTGTGCCATAACGATCCACGAGCCAGCCCCCCAAAGGCGCGCATACGGCTACGATGAATAAATTGGTGGACCATGCCATTGAGATGAATCCCCTGCTAATCTGTAAATCCGTCGATATTTGCACCTGAAAAAAAGACAAGCTGAAGCGAGTCAATGCACCAATAAATCCAATAACCCAGAGAGATCCTAATCCAATCCATGCATACCTGGATTCCTTAAACCATGTCGTTTCCATTATGGTTTCCACCCCTGTCTATTATAAAAGATACCGATTGGTATCTTTTATAATAGCATAGATGCTTTTCTTTGCAACAGAATAATTTCATTTGATATACTACGTGTACATATACAATTAAGGGCGGAGGATGACAATGGAAAAGGGTGAGAAGACTCGCAATTACATCATAGCTAAAGCCGCTGAACTGTTTAACCAGAAAGGATATTCGGGCTCATCCTTATCTGATATAACAGAATTGACAGGCATTAAGAAAGGTGGCATTTATCGTCATTTTTCCAGTAAGAATGAGATTGCATATGAAGCCTTTAGCTATGCGGGTAGTATTGTGGGGGCCCAACTAGCTCATGCCATTAGTCAGCAAGAAACGGCCTCTGGCAAGCTATTAGCTTATTTACATGTGTATGAGAAAGTAGTTGAAGCGCCACCCTTTATTGGAGGGTGCCCGCTCCTCAACACGGCTATTGAAAGCGACGACAGTCATCCAGGCTTACGTGAAAAAGCCCAGCAAGCCCTAATAGGCACACTGGAATCCAAAAAGAAAATCATTTCTGAAGGTGTACAAAGTGGTGAATTCAAAGCAGATCTCGACATTGAGGCACTAGCTACCTTCTCCCTTTCCATCATGGAGGGCGGCATCATGATGAGTAAGCTCGAGGGCAATAATCGGCATATACGGATGAATATCAAGAGCTTTGCTGCTTATTTAAAAAAAGAGTGCCTACGCCAACCTAGTTAGTTCATTCAAACTTTTTTAACATACAAAGATTTTAAAATAAAAAGGAGCTTCGTCACTACTCACGAGGCTCCTTTAGCTTATTCTTAGTTCCTTAGCTTTATTTATGTTCCAACCACTGACATTCTGTGATTTCTATTTCTGTAAATGTTGCTTTAAATGATGAATCCTCTGGGCTACAAGCATATAAACCAAAGTTGATATGCTCACTCCCTTCAAACAAATGAAAAATACGCATCTGCTTAAATGTAATCCCATCAAGAGAATTTTCAACACAGAAGTCACTCTCACGCCGACTTAATCTGTAATACATTGTTTTTATTGTTGCGTCGAGATCTGTGGTTGCCCAATCCGAATATCCGTGATTCGTAACCACACTACCCAATCTTTGATATTCTTCATTCTCATATTCAATCGATGCCTTGAACCAATTGTCACTGTCCTGATAGACAATTACTCCACACTGGTCAAATCTATGAGCGCTGTCAAAATCAGTTTTCACTATAAAAGAAAAGTATTTCTCATCCGTCTTCATTAGCAGCGCAGGTGCATTATCGTTCCTGAACCCATAATAGGTGCGTTGCCAAAAATCCGTATTAGGCTCAGTTATAATTTCAATCTTCTCATCTGTAATAGAAAAAGTG